>MRWG01000091.1_pt5 | contig 185806 bp, 164 predicted proteins | sample 1013341 | NCBI WGS metagenome assembly MRWG01 (sample SAMN06117577, study PRJNA244670) | biofilm metagenome | biome: Water; feature: Cathode Biofilm; material: Biofilm; isolation source: microbial consortium enriched at the cathode of a solar microbial fuel cell | place: USA: District of Columbia...
ATCACCAATCACCAATCACCAATCACCAATCACCAATCACCAATCACCAATCACCAATCACCAATCACCAATCACCAATCACCAATCACTTATCTGAATTCTTTTCCTCAAGTCGCTTTTTCAGCGCTTCCATTTCCTCGTCCGATTTGTGCAGGTGATCGAGTATCGAATCCAGGGCGTTCTGGATCGGGTCAGGCATGTCCTTGCGTTCGGCGTAGGCTTCGAACCCGATTTTTTTGGCCATGGCCTCGCGGTTGGCCGTCTGCGCATTTTCATCCCGTTTGACCACGACATGTCCGGGCACGCCGACCACGGTGGCGCCGGCAGGCACATCCTTGACGACCACGGCGTTGCAGCCGATGCGCACACCATCGGCGATGGTAATGGGGCCGAGGATCTTGGCGCCGGCGCCGACGACCACGTTGTTTTTCAGCGTCGGGTGGCGCTTGCCCTTGTTCCATGTAGTTCCGCCCAGGGTCACGCCATGGTAGATGGACACGTCATCACCGATTTCGGAAGTTTCACCGATGACAATGCCCATGCCGTGATCAATAAAAAAGCGGCGGCCAATCACCGCACCCGGGTGGATCTCGATGCCGGTCAGAAAACGCCCCAGGTGGGCGAACAGCCGGGCCAGCAATTTCAGGTTTTTATTCCATAACCAGTGATTGAACCGGTGCATGACGATGGCCTGGAAACCGGGACAGGTAAATATGGTCTCCAGTGTTGAACGCGCGGCCGGGTCGCGTTCGAACACGACCTGGATTTCCTCCTTGATAATCGTGAACAGGTTCATCTGGCCATGGCCTCGAGGCGGGATTGCTGCTCGCGCAGTTTTTCCAGGCTGGAGGTAGCCTCGGCGAGTTTGTCGCGTTCCTTGTTGACCACGGCTTGCGGCGCCTTGCTGACGAAATTCTCGTTGTCGAGCTTGGCCTGGATGCGCCGTTGTTCCTGTTCCAGCCGGGACATTTCCCGGCCCAGCCGGTCCAGTTCCAGCGCCGGATCGATGAGATCGGCCAACGGCACGAACACGGTCATTTCACCCGCGGGCGCGGTCACGGCATCCGCGGGCTCGGATTCCGTCATTTGTATTGATTGCAGACGGCCCAGCGAGGTGAGTACGGAGGCGTTATGCTCCAGCCAGGACTGTTCCTGCTCCGAGCCGTCGCGGGTCTGTACGGCGAGTTTCTTTCCCGGCGGAATATCGCGTTCGGCACGAATCCGCCGCACACCGAGCAAAAAGGCTTTCACCCATTCGATTTCCGCGAGTGCGGATTCATCAATATCAAAATCAACGGCCTCGGGATAAGGGCGCAACATGATGGTATCTGCATCGATATTCATGGTCCGGGCGCAGCGTTGCCAGAGTTCCTCGGTAATGAAGGGGATCACCGGGTGCATGAGACGCAGCAGCGATTCCAGCACACCGATCAAGGTATGCAATGTGCCGCGCCGGGCCGCCAGTGAGCTTTGTTCGTCACTCAGTGTGACCTTGGAAAGCTCCAGGTACCAGTCGCAGTATTCATCCCAGGTAAATTCATACATGGCCTGTGCCGCCAGATCGAAGCGGTAGTTATCAATGGCCCGGTGCACTTCCTCGATAGTGACCGCGAGGCGTGAACGGATCCAGCGTTCGGCGATACCGTAGTCTCGATCGGTATCATGTATGTCGATATCGTGATTGTCGAAGGTCATGAATACGTAGCGCGCGGCGTTCCAGAGCTTGTTGCAGAAATTGCGATAGCCCTGGATGCGCCCGACGTCGAAACTGATGTACCGCGCCTGCGTGGCCAGCGCGGCGAAGGTGAAACGCAGCGCGTCGGTACCGTAGGCCTCGATACCGTCGGGAAAGCTGTCACGCGTGGCCTTTTCGATTTTTGGCGTCAGGTGGTTCTGCATCAGGCCGCTGGTGCGCTTGGTGACCAGCGATTCCAGGTCGATGCCGTCAATGAGATCGATGGGATCCAGTATATTGCCCTTGGACTTCGACATCTTCTGGCCGTGTTCATCACGGATCAGGCCGTTGATATAGACCTCGCGAAACGGCACATCGCCCATGAACTTCAGGCCCATCATGACCATGCGCGCAACCCAGAAGAAGATAATGTCAAAACCGGTGATCAATACGTTGGTCGGGTAGTAGGTCTTCAACTCGGGTGTCGTATGCGGCCAGCCGAGGGTTGAAAACGGCCACAGTGCCGAGGAAAACCAGGTGTCCAGCACATCCGGATCCTGGCGCAGCGGGATATCGATGCCCAGGCCGTACTGATCACGGACAGCGGTTTCATTATGGCCGACATATATATTTCCGGCGTCGTCGTACCAGGCCGGGATGCGATGCCCCCACCACAGTTGCCGGCTGATGCACCAGTCCTGGATGTTACGCATCCATTCAAAGTAGGTTTTCGACCAGTTGTCCGGAATAAAGCGGATGTCGCCATTTTCCACCGCCTTGATGGCCGGACCGGCCAGCGGCTCGATTTTCACGTACCACTGGTCAGTCAGGTAGGGTTCGACCACGGCGCCGGAGCGATCCCCACGCGGCACCATGAGTGTGTGGTCGTCGATTTTTTCCAGCAGGCCTGCGGCGTCGAGATCGGCCACGATCTGTTTACGGGCCTGGTAACGGTCGAGGCCACGGTAGGCCGCGGGCGCGGCGTCGTTGATCGCGGCATCGAAGCTGAAAATATTGATCAGCGGCAGGTTGTGGCGCTGACCGACCTCGTAGTCATTGAAATCATGTGCCGGCGTGATCTTCACGCAACCGGTGCCGAACTCCGGATCCACGTATTCATCGGCGATGACCGGGATGTTGCGCCCGGTCAGCGGCAGTTCGACTTCGCTGCCGACCAGGTCGCGATAACGTTCGTCATCCGGGTGCACGGCAACCGCGGCGTCGCCGAGCATGGTTTCCGGACGGGTGGTGGCGACCACCAGGTATCCCTTGCCGTCGGCGCGCGGGTAGCGCATGTGCCAGAGATGGCCGTTCTCTTCCGCCGAGATCACTTCGAGATCGGAAATGGCGGTATGCAATACCGGATCCCAGTTCACCAGGCGTTTGCCGCGATAGATGAGGCCTTCCTCGTACAGGCTGACAAAGACTTTGGTGACCGCTTCCGACAGGCCCTTGTCCAGGGTAAAGCGTTCGCGGCTCCAGTCCATGGACGTGCCGAGGCGCCGGGACTGGCGGGTGATGGTATTGCCCGAGTGTTCCTTCCACTTCCAGACCGCTTCGATGAATTTGTCGCGGCCAAGATCGTGGCGGCTTTTTCCCTGCTGTTCCAGTTGTCTCTCCACCACCATTTGTGTGGCAATGCCGGCGTGATCGGTGCCGCATTGCCAGAGCGTGTTGTCACCGTGCATGCGGTGGAAGCGGATGAGAATATCCATCAGGGTTTGCTGAAAGGCATGACCCATGTGCAGGCTGCCGGTCACGTTGGGAGGCGGCAGCATGATGCAGTAGGCCGGTTCACCGATACCGGCATGGAAATAGCCCTGGCGTTCCCACTCATCGTACCAGTGAGACTCGATGCTGCCGGGGTTGTAGGTCTTGTCCATGGGGAATGTCTTCAGGTGAAAGCCGCGCATTATGCCTGATTGTGGGTCACAGGCAATGTCAACCGGGTCAACCCGGTGGTCTTTACCCGGTCCCGCTGCCGGGTTCGCCGGGTTTATGCTGCGGCGAAAGCGCCCGGTGCTCGGACTCCAGTTGCTCGCGAATCTCGGTCAGCACGCTATCCTTGATACTGTTCTTGAGTATACCGACCAGGGCTTCCAGTTCACTGGTGATCCGGTCGTCGATGTTGTTGAAGGCATCATTGACTTTTGCCTCGATGAGATCACTGTCGAACTCCGGTACGTCGTCATAGAGGTCGTTGCCGGGATCACCGGGATCAAACTCAACCACGTCATCGAGTACGGGAATGTTGTCGTCCATATCGTCCTCAAGATCGTCCAGCCGGGTATTGGTCGGGTGATTTCTGAGCAAAACTTCCAGCTCATCGATCTTGTCGTTGAGAATGGTCGTCGGTTTATCGTCGTGCCCTGAACCGGTCATGAGCCTGGTCGATGGTGTGTGTACCCGGATCGTAACCCCGATTGCGGTAATTGCGGAAGCGTTCGCGGCCATATTGGCGCGATTCCTCGTCCGTTTCGACGATTTCGATAATGCGGCTGAAGCGCTCCGGGTCGGCGGGGCACTCGCGCCTGAGGTTCATCAGCACATCGCTGTGCGAAGGCGCCGGTTGTGTCCACGAAATGAGCACCGGGACGCTGTCGCTGTCGGAGCTGTCCACGAGTGCATGGGGAATAAAGCTGATGTCATTGAATGTCCACAGTCTTTCATCAATAGCCCGGGCCATGGCCTCGTCGCGGGCGAGAATCTGTACCTTCAGTCCCTGTTCATTGGCCTTGTGCGCCAGCTGGCAGGTCAGCATCTCCGGGGGGCGGTTGTTGTTGAGGATATAGAAATCGACTTGCGGCAATTCAGTCACTCGAAATGCTCATGGTTTGATGTATACACTGCGCTTGCTCATCCCATTTCGCCCTGTCATGCTCGTATTTGCCGATTTTTTGAAACAAGGTTCTAGTTGCCTTCTCCGTTCCGGTCCAGCAGGTACTGGGTCAACAGCGGCACGGGCCGGCCGGTAGCGCCCTTGTTGTTGCCGGTATTCCAGGCCGTGCCGGCGATATCCAGGTGAGCCCAGCGCAGTTTTTTCGCAAACCGGCTCAAAAAGCAGGCCGCGGTAATGGTGCCGGCATCACGGCCGCCGATGTTGGCCATGTCGGCGAAGGGACTGTTCAATGCCTTGTCGTATTCCTCCCAGAGCGGCAGCTGCCAGGCCCGGTCGCCGCTGGTTTCTCCGGCGTTGAGCAGATCCCGGGCGAGTGGATTGTGGTTACTCAAAAGACCGCTGGCGTGTTTACCGAGCGCAACGACGCAGGCCCCGGTCAGCGTGGCGATATCGATGACGATATCGGGTTCGAAACGTTCGCTGTAGGTGAGGGCGTCGCAGAGGACCAGCCGTCCTTCGGCATCGGTGTTCAGTACCTCGATGGTCTGCCCGGACAAGCTGGTGAAAATGTCACCGGGTTTGGTGGCCGAGCCGCTGGGCATATTCTCCGCGGCCGCGATAACACCCACCAGGTTCATGGGCAGTTCCATCTCGAGGACGGCGCGCATTGTGCCGAGAACGCTGGCGGCGCCGCACATATCGTATTTCATTTCGTCCAGTTGCTGTGCCGGTTTGATGGAAATACCACCGGTATCGAAGGTAATGCCCTTGCCGATCAATACCACAGGTTTGTCGGTTTTCCTGCCGCCCGTGTATTCCATGCAGATCAGCCGTGGCGGTTCCTCGCTACCCTGGGCCACGGACAGCAGTGATCCCATGCCAAGCTCTTCCATGGCGACTTCATCCAGCACCTTCACTTTCAGTGCCTTGTATTTTCTGCCCAGTTGCTGGGCCTGCTCCGCCAGGTAGCGCGGGGTGCAGGCATTACCTGGACGATCGCCCAGGCTGCGGCAGTATTCAACACCGTGAGCCACGGCCTCGCCGTGCCGGATGGCCAGCTCACCGGCCGGCAGATCCTTGCGCGTTGGCACGGACAGGGTGAGTTTTTTCAGTGATTTGCTTTGCTTTTTCTTGCTGCTCTTGAATTCATTGAATTCGTACAAAACCGAATGGGAACTTTCGACAGCCTGTTTTATCTTCCAGTAAACATCACGGCCCTTGATATTCAGATCCGGAATGAAGCTGACTGCATCGGCGGCCCCGGTATTGCGCACGACCTCGATGGTGCGGGTGATAATCTTGCGATAACCGGCCTCGTTGAGGTCCCGTTCACGGCCGCAACCTACCAGCAGCACACGGTCGGCCACAGTGCCGGGGACATTGTGCAACATGAGGGTGTCTCCGATTTTACCGTTCAGATCACCCTTGCGCAGGATATTGCCAAGAAATTTCCCGCTCGATTCATCCACGGCCCTGGCCGCTGCACTCAAGCGCTTGTTTTCGAAAACACCGAGGATCAGGCAGGCACAACGTTGTTTCTCGGGATTGCCGCTTTTAATGGTAAATTCCATAGTCATTGTTGTTGTATTCCGGTTTGGTGTCGGGTTGGAGTCAATCTATTTATAATGCTGCCATGAGGTATCATCAGGTATGTTGCAGTTTATTCATTTAGCTTCACCGACGCAAAAATTCCACCATGAGGGCTGAAATGGCGTGATCCTGCAACGCTATATATATCGAGAAATCCTGCAAAAACTCCTTGCGGTAGCCGGTTTGCTGTTGCTGATCTTTATCAGCAAGTATTACGTCGAATATCTGGCGGACGCGGCTGCCGGCAAGATTTCCGGCAACCTGGTGTTACAGATGCTGAGTCTCAAGATCCTGTCCATCCTGCCGAGGTTATTACCCGTTACGCTTTTTCTTGCCGTCATTCTGGCCTTTTCGCGTTTGAACCGCGATAACGAGCTTGCCATTTACCATGCCTCCGGCGCCGGCCTGAACTTCCAGTTGCTGACCGCGCTTCGCTTTGCGACCGTGTTTTTACTGGTCTTTGCTGTCATCACATTGTGGCTGGCGCCCTGGGCCGAACATAGAATGAGTTTTATCAAGGAAGCCGCCCGCAAGGATTCCGATATTACCGGACTGACAGCCGGCCAGTTCAAGGAGTTCAGCAAGGGCGACCGTGTGGTCTACCTGGAAAAACTCAGTGACGACAAGCAGGCAATGGAAAATGTTTTTTTACAGGTGCGACAGAATAACAAGCTGGGAGTGCTGACCTCGGACCGTGCACGATTCAGTTACAATGATGAAAGCGGTCATCGCTATATCGTTTTCGAGGACGGCAGGCGTTACGTCGGCAGCCCCGGTATGCTCGATTACCAGATCACGGATTATGAATCCTATGCCGTACTCATCGAGTCCTCGGGTATACAGGCATTAACCCGGCCGCTGGAAGCCACCGACACACTGGTGCTGTTACAATCCGGCTCCCCTGCCCACAGGGCGGAATTGCAGTGGCGGGCATCCATGTTGATCCTGACCCTGGCACTGGTGATTTGCGGCGTGTTACTGAACGGTAATACCGGACGGGGCGACAGACAGTACATGCTGCTGTTCATCGGCATGCTGGTTTATTTTATCTACAGCAATCTTCTCGGTATCTCGAAAACACTGCTCAAGCGCGATGTTTTGTCACCCTGGATAGGTCTGTGGTGGGTGCATGTACTGATTCTTGCCGGACTGATGTTCATGTATTACCTGCCGCATTTACGCAGAAAATGGCGCGACAAGGGTCCGCAGCAGATCCTGCCGGCACGGTCATGAAGATATACGAACGCTACATTATGCGCATACTGGTGCAGTCAACCCTGATTGCACTGCTGGTGTTGCTGGGCATTTTTGCGTTTTTTTCCCTTATCGATCAACTGGAGGAAACCGGCAGGGGTAACTACGGTGTCTGGCAGGCCATTCAGTATGTTGTGTTAACCCTGCCACACCTGGCTTATGAACTCTTTCCCATTGCCTGCGTCATCGGCAGTATGACCATGCTTGGCCGGCTTTCCCATTACAGTGAACTGGCTGTCCTGCGCACATCCGGATTGTCGAGAAGGAAGCTGGTCACTGCCATGTGCAAGGGCGGACTGGTACTGATCCTGCTTGCCGCGATCATCGGTGAGTTGATAGCGCCCACCGCTGAACAGACCGCGCAACACAGACGCTCGGTGGCTTTGACAGAGCAGATCACACTGAAGTCGCAATACGGATTCTGGTCCCGCGATGGTCAGAGTTTTATCAACATCAGAAAAATCCTGCCGGGAAATCGGGTTGAAAAAATCTACATATATGAATTCGACAGCAACAACGAATTGCGGGTAAGCACTTTCGCACGCAGCGCCGAATACGTTGACGGTCAATGGCTGCTTCGCGACATGCAACAGACCCGCATCAGCGATGAGGGTCTGGAGCGGCGCGAACTCAGCCTGGCCAGCTGGGATTCACTGCTGAATCCGGATGTGATCAACCTGGTTACGATAAAGCCCAGATACCTGTCGCTCTGGGGACTGCTGGATTATATTGGTTATCTCGATACCAATGAACAGAACAGTATGCTCTACAGGCAGGCGCTGTGGTTCAAAATCGTCAAACCCTTTGCGATATTGTTGATGATCCTGATTGCCGTACCGCTGGTAAAAACCGAAAGCAGAAACGCCGGTATCGGTCAGCGAGTGTTGTGGGGTTGCGTCATCGGTATCGTGTTTCACATTCTGACGCAGGTATCCGGACATCTCGGCGTGGTTTACCAGTTCAATCCCGCTGTCAGTATGTTCATGCCTGTTATCCTGTTCGGTGTATTGCTTACGGTGAGTATGCGGCGACAGATTTTATGAACGTATCCATTCCTGTTTCACCAGGCGCGTGTTACTGATGCGATCATGCCATGCGGTTTTCTCACGTGAAAACATTGCCCACAGAAAACCCATGCCGAAACAAAATGCTGACAACACCGCCGCTACACATCGCAGCCCGGCCTGTTTCTTGGTCACCGGTCTGCCGCCGGGACCCACCAGTCTGATTTTCCAGGCACGCATGCCCAGTGTCTGGCCGCCATGACACCATTGCCAGGTAAAATAGATATACATGAGCAATAACAGTAGCAGTTGGTAAAAAATATTATTGCCGGTTATGGCGTTACCATGGGTCAGCGGCAGGATTAAAAACAGCGTTACCGCAAACAGCAGCGAGAACAGCAGGATCATGTCGTACAGGATCGCCGCCAGTCGGGTTGGCAGTGCTACCGGCGTAGCATCCGTGCCGGTATTAATGGTTGATTCTTTAGAGGAGCTCATGTCACGGTAAGCAGTCGTAAAAAAACCGGGAAGTCTGACGACTGTCCCGGTTTCCTTGAGCCTGGTGGTACGACTATTTATCAGGTTCGATGTACAGAAATGACAGGCCGCCGGAAACACCGAGACCTTTTGCCGTGTTGATGGCGAGAGGCTGCAGACCGAAACTGCTGTTGCCGGCGCTGACCAGACCCTTGGCGCCCAGCCCCACACCGGCCGCGGCATTGAGTTCGCCACCGACATAACGACCGGCCAGACTGTAGGCGCCGGGTGTTGTGTCACTGGAAGCTGCAATTACCGCAAAGTGCATTTCCTCATCGGATGTGAAACTGAGGTCCAGTCCCAAAGCGATACCGGTTTCACCGACATAACGTTCAACGGTACCCTGGTTATTATAGGTACAGGTGACATCAGCGGTCGAGCGAATCAGCAGGTTAACACGGGAGCCGGGTACGGTAGTGCACTTGAGTACGCCCGCCTGAACACCGGCCTCTTCGGCAACAGCCACATTGGTGGTCAGGCTCAGCGCGCCGGCCATGACGGCGGAAAGGATTTTCATAGACGGAGATAACGATTTATTCATGATTATGTTTTCCCTTATGTATGTCGAAACTACAGGGGTTATTATAGGCATTCACACGCAGAGATCCATAAGAGAAACTCTCCTCGCGGCGGTGAATAAAATGGCGCTCCCTAGGGGACTCGAACCCCTGTTTTCGCCGTGAGAGGGCGACGTCCTGGGCCACTAGACGAAGGGAGCGTGGTTCGGGATTGTAATACGCATGGCAGTCGGGTGGATAGAGGCTGAAGGACGTCGGTCTTGTTTAACGGGCGACTTTCTTCGCTGCGCTTCGTGCTCCGCTCGAAAGCCAGCCCGATGCGTCCTGCATAGGTCGCTCGCGGCATGCCGCTCACCCTGGGCCACTAGACGAAGGGAGCGTGGTTCGGGATTGTAATACGCATGGCAGTCGGGTGGATAGAGGCTGAAGGACGTTGGCGCCGTTCAGGATATCCTTCGTCAGCCGGCCCGCCGGTATAAATCCACTAACTTGCTGATTTTAATGCCCGGGCAAAATGCATACCCGCAACACCGGAAATCTCTCGACGTCACGAAACGGATGATTCATTTACGATTCACGGTATTATGACGGGCCTGAATCAATCATTGGCGGGCTGCAGGCATCGCCACAACAGGACTTATGACAAAAGAATTACCCGATAACATTCACCGCTTGCCGGTAGAACCGCGCATCATCCCACGTTCGGATCACAACATCAGCCGCAATGACATCAGTGATAATGCGCTCAAGGTGCTGTACCGGCTGGCCAATGCCGGTTACAAGGCCTACCTGGTCGGCGGCGGTGTGCGCGATCTGCTGCTCGATATCAAACCGAAGGATTTTGACGTCGTCACTGACGCGCATCCGGAACAGATCCGGGAACTGTTTCGCAACTGCAGGCTGATAGGCCGGCGTTTTCGGCTTGCCCATGTGCGCTTTGGCCCGGAGATTATCGAGGTGTCCACCTTCCGCGCCTGCCATTCCGGGGGGGAAGGTGATACCGAGTCCAGTGACGGCCGGATTCTCAGGGACAATGTCTATGGCGATATTGATGATGATGTCTGGCGGCGTGATTTTTCAGTCAATGCCCTGTTTTATAACATCGATGATTTTTCAATTGTCGATTATGTCGGCGGTATGAATGACATCAGGGATCGGCAACTGCGCCTCATCGGTGATCCACAAGCCCGCTACCGTGAAGATCCCGTGCGCATGTTGCGCGCCATCCGTTTTGCCGCCAAGCTCGATTTCAGCATCCATGCCGATAGCGCCCGACCTATCCCGGTGCTGGCGACGCTGCTGAACGACATTCCCCCGGCGCGCCTGTTCGAGGAATTTATAAAACTGTTTCTGGGTGGAACGGCCCACAAGACTTACGAACTGCTGTGTGAGTATGACCTGTTCACCTACCTGTTTCCGCAATCGGCCGCCATGATCAAAACCCATGCGCAGCATGGTGAGTTACTGCGCCATGCCTTTAACAATACCGATCAGCGACTGGCCGAAAACAAGCCGGTAACCCCGGGGTTTCTGGTCGCCGCCCTGTTGTGGGCACCGGTACGGCAACTGGCCGACGAGCATGAACGTCACGGCCTGCCGGAACTGGAAGCCCTGCATCTGGCCGGCGATGCCGTGGTCTCTCGCCAGGTCAGCCAGGTCGCCCTGCCGCGACGGATAACACTGATGGCGCGCGAGATCTGGACCATGCAATCGAGGCTGAAACGCCGCCAGGGCAAGCGGCCGCTGCGCCTGCTGTCGCATCCGCGTTTCCGGGCGGCCTACGATTTCCTGCTCTTGCGTGCGCAATCCGGAGAACATGTAACCGATCTTGCCGAGTGGTGGCAGAACCTGCAGCAGGAACATCCGGATGCCGTGGCGGCCGGTAAGCCACGCGGTGAACAGGTCCGCAAACGCCGCCGTCCGCGCCGGCGTTCAAACCCGTCCGGCGATGGCCGCTGAAACTGATCATGGTCGATGCGTACATAGGGCTGGGCAGTAACCTGGATGATCCGCAAGCGCACATCATCCGGGCCCTTGAAGAATTGAAACAGTTGCCGGGTTCCTGCCTGGTTGGTCGATCCTCGTTGTATGTCACTTCACCGGTCGGGCCGCAATCGCAACCGGATTATATCAACGCGGCCTGCCGCCTCGGCACGGAACTGGGCGCACATGATTTGCTGGAGCAACTCCAGGCCATTGAACATTGCCATGGGCGCCTGCGCGAAGGTGAGCAATGGGGACCCCGTACCCTGGACCTCGATCTGCTGCTGTATGGATCCGAGATTATTGATATGCCGGATCTGAAAGTGCCACATAGTGAATTACATCGTCGCTGTTTCGTATTACAACCCCTGCATGAAATCGCCGGCGACGTCGTTGTACCGGGCCACGGATCGGTATCGGACCTGCTGGCGGCAGCGGACTGCAACGGTGTCAGGAAACTGGATCATGACTGAGGTTCATCCCGATTATATTGTCGTCGAAGGTCCTATCGGTGTCGGCAAGACAACACTGGCGCGACAACTGGCCGAGGCTTATGGTTCCGATTTGATGCTGGAAATGCCGGTGGAAAACCCGTTCCTGGACAGGTTCTACCAGGATCGTAAAAATGCGGCGTTGCCCACGCAGTTGTATTTTCTGTTCCAGCGGGTGAAACAGATCGAATCATTGCGGCAGGTGGATATGTTCCGGCCGGTGCGGGTAGCCGATTTCCTGATGCAGAAAGATCGCCTGTTCGCAGAGGTCAACCTGTCCGAACAGGAGTTATCCCTGTACAACGAACTCTACCGGCGCATCAGCGTGGAAACCCCGGTGCCCGATCTGGTGATATATTTACAAGCCCCGGTGGAAGTACTGTTAAAGCGCATCGAGGAACGCGGCATCAGTTACGAACAGTCCATTGACGAGGATTACCTGAACAGAATTTCAAAAGCCTATATAGATTTTTTTTACCATTACAACGCATCGCCGTTGCTGATTGTCAACACCATGGATTTCAATCTCTCTGATAATTCCACCAATCTTGAACTGCTGCTGGATCACATCAGCCGGGTCAGGAACGGCCGCAGCTATTTCAATCCCAGGGACCTATGACTCGCAAGCTGACCACCCGCAACCTGATCGAAATGAAGGCGGCAAACACGAAAATCGCCAGTTTGACGGCTTATGACGCCAGCTTTGCGCGCGTCCTCGATAATGAGAATGTCGATGTGATCCTGGTCGGGGATTCCCTCGGCATGGTGATCCAGGGCGCGGCCAACACACTCGCCGTAAGCATGCGCGACATGATTTATCACAGCGCCATCGTCAGTGGCGTGGTTGAACGTGGGCTGGTCGTCGTGGACATGCCGTTCATGAGTTACACCAGTACGGCGCAGGCACTCGGTAATGCCGCCCGTCTCGTCAGTGAAGGCGGCGCCGATGTCGTCAAGCTGGAAGGCGGCGCAATCATACTGGAAAGCGTGCGCGCACTGACCGAACACGGCATCGCCGTATGCGGCCACCTCGGGCTGACACCGCAGTCCATTCATCAACTCGGTGGTTATCATGTCCAGGGCCGGGATTTTCAAGCGGCGGCGGCCATGCGCCGGGATGCCCTGGATTTACAGGCCGCCGGGGCCTGCATGCTGGTACTCGAATGTGTTCCCGGCGGGCTTGCCGGGGAGATCAGCCGGTCGCTGTCCATTCCCGTGATAGGCATCGGTGCGGGTAACCAGTGCGACGGCCAGGTGCTCGTGTTGCAGGACATGCTCGGTATTTCCGGGCTGGCGCTCAGATTCAGCCGGAATTTCCTGGCCGATGCGGATTCCATTCAACAGGCGGTCGCGAACTACGTCAGTGCGGTCAGGGACGGCAGCTTTCCGGCGCCGGAACATCACGTGGCGCCATGATCGAAATCCGGGTTACGGCCGATCTGCGCCGGCAAATCCGCACCTGGAAAACCGCGGGCGACAGCATTGTGCTGGTGCCGACCCTGGGCAACCTGCACGCCGGTCATCTGGCCCTGGTGCAAGCCGCCCGTACGCACGGTCATCGCGTCGTGGTCAGTATTTTTGTCAATCCGACCCAGTTCGTCGCCGGGGAGGATTACGAGCAGTACCCGCGCACCCTGGAAGCGGATCTCGAACACCTGGAACACTACGCCGTGGACCTGGTGTATTGTCCCGGGGTTTCCGATATTTACCCGGATCCCACGAGCCCCGGAACGGAGGTATCCGTACCGGCGCTGGATGGCATTTTTTGCGGGGCCTCAAGGCCGGGCCATTTCACCGGCGTCGCCACCGTGGTGACACGCCTGTTTAACCTGGTTCAACCGGACAAAGCGGTTTTCGGTGAGAAGGATTACCAGCAATTGTTGCTGATCAGGAAACTGGTCCATGACTTGCACTTCCCGATTGAAATCATCGCTCATCCGACGGTGCGCGAAGCCGACGGACTGGCGCTGAGTTCGCGTAACCAGTATCTTGATGAGTCGCAGCGCCAGGCCGCACCGACACTGTATCAAACCCTGTGTTCAATACGGGATCGAATTCTGTCGGGTGAAGGCGACTACGGTGCCCTGGAACGCTATGGCCGGCAACGACTTGAAGAAGCCGGCTTCAGGGTGGATTATGTGTCCATCGCCGCGGCCGGCGATCTGGGTGAGCCACGGGATGATGACTGCGTGGTGCTGGCGGCTGCCTCGCTGGGCCGGGCGCGGTTGATTGATAATTTACGGGTGGGTGGTTGAACCGCTACCGGGATTCGTCCATACTTCGCCGTCCTGTGAGCATTAGGGAATCTCTGAACAAGTCGTTTTTGTCATCCTATGCTTGTTCTGTGTCATTTCGAGCGAAGCGAGAAATCTTATAGTCTATTGTTTTTATTCGGTATTTATATCGCCAGATTTCTTGCTACAGTCGAAATGACAACTTGTTTAGAGGTTCCTTAGATATGCTTGTTTTTTATCATCCATACTTGTATTTTGACTTGTAAATCAGCGGGTTTTGTTTAACTAATGGATATCACATTACTTAAATCGAAATTGCATCAGGCCTGTGTCACACACTCCGAGGTTGATTACGATGGCTCCTGCGCCATCGATGGCGATCTGCTGGATCTGGCCGACATCCGTGAGTACGAACAGATTGATATCTATAACATCAGCAATGGCGAGCGATTCACTACCTACGCCATTCGTGCCGAAGCCCGATCCCGCATCATCTCCGTAAACGGCGCCGCCGCGCACAAGGCCAACCCCGGTGACCGTGTCATCATCTGCACCTATGCGCGTATGTCCGGGGAAGAAGCGCGTAATTTCAAACCGAAGCTGGTGTATCTGGACGAAAACAATCACGTCGTGCGCATCAAGGATTCCATTCCAGTCCAGGCCGCCTGAACAGAATATAGAATATAACGGTGTCTGACTTCAGTCTGACACCTTCTGTCTACCACTCCGCATCCTTGCGAGTGCCATCCCGCATTCAATCCGCCTGGCTCGGGCGCTTTTGCAACTTGCGTTGCAGGGTTCGCCGGTGCATGCCGAGGCGGCGCGCGGCTTCCGAGATGTTGCCGTCGCATTCCGCCAGCACTTTCTGCAGATGTTCCCATTCCAGCCGCTTGTACGGCATGGGCTGGGGCGTCACCGGGATGTCAGCCTTGCCGCTTTTTTCACCGAGCGCCGCATAAATTTCATCGGCATCAGCCGGTTTGGTCAGGTAATGCCGCGCGCCCAGCTTGATGGCTTCCACTGCCGTTTGAATACTGGCGTAACCGGTGAGTACGACAATTGCCATGTCCGGCTGCCTGGCGATGAGTTGCGGTATCAGTGTCAGGCCGGATCGATTCGGCATGTTCAAATCCACGATGGCGTAGACGAATTGTTCCAGCGCTAATCGCGTGGCGCTGTCGGCATCATGCGCGACAGTTACCTTCAACCCGCGCCGTTGCAACGCCCGGGCGAGCACCCGGCAGAAGGTCTCGTCATCGTCAACCAGTAACAGAGCCTCACCGTGATGTGTCATGAGGTGCGCAGCCTCGCAAGCGGCAGGGTGATCACCGCCTCGGTGCCGGTGTCCGGTGCTGTCCGGTTTTGCAAACGCAGATCACCACCCAGACGATTGAGCGTAATGCGTGACAGGAACAGGCCGATGCCGAGCCCCCCGGTTTCGCCTTCGCCGGTTGTCGCATCCCGTACTCCCTCATCACACGCCTCTATGCCCATGCCATCATCGATGACATGGATTTCCAGGCGGTTGTTGTCCCAGTAGGCGCTGAAGGATATCCGTGACCGGCAGGCGTTGGCCGCGTTGTTGAGAACATTATGTATAGCCTGGTCCAGTGTACGTTCGGCGATAATCGACGGTGCGGGTTCCGTGCCCTGAATACTGACATCGGTTTCCTGATCCGGGCGCAATTCCCGCCACTCGCGGACAAGATTATCAAGATACCGGTTTACAGGCAGCGCCTGCCCGCCTTCGGCGTGAGCTTCACCGGATTCCACCGCCATGCGTGAAAGGATGGTCTTGCAACGATCAATCTGCTGGCGCAATACCCGCAGATCCTCGATCCGTTCCGGTTGCCGTTCAAGCCCGTGTTCCAGTTCACGCGCCAGCACGGCCATGGTGGCCAGCGGGGTGCCCAGTTCATGGGCGGTACCGGCTGCCAGTGTGCCCAGCGCCAGGACCTGATCGGCCTGCAGGTTTTCCTCGCGGGCGCGGGCCAGGGCACGATCGCGTTTGCGAATACTGAGACCGATACGCGACACATAATAGGTGAGCAGTGCGGAACTGATCAGAAAGCCATACCACATGCCCCAGATATGCAGATTAAATCCGTGCTGGTGATGACCCGAATCCAGCAGCGGAACATGAAAAAACATCAGCACCGTGTAACTGAGCGCGGCCAGACCCGCAATCAGACAGGCCTGGCGAAAATTCAGCGTGGCAGCGGCAAAAGTGATGGGCAACAGGAAGAAAAAGATAAACGGATTGCTGGAACCGCCGGTGAAATACACCAGCAGTGACAGTGCAATGACATCGACAATCAACTGGACCTGGATGGTGCGTGGGCCAATCGGTGTGCCGTCGGGATTGCGAAGAATGGATACCAGTGTGAACAGGCTGATGCCGGCAATGATCAGAATCACCGGCAACAGGGGGAAATGCAGTGAAAAGCGGAAATACATGAACACCAGCGCCACCACCTGGGCGCCGATGGCGATGGCGCGCAGCGATAACAGGTATCGCAGGTTCTGTTCGAGATAATTGTGCAGGTTGCTGCCCGGCATGTCCTGATTCCGGGTCAAGGCCAAAACCGGGGGAGCGAATTGATAACCATACGCCGGAATTATAAAGCTTCACAGCGCCCTCGTGTGCGTCAATTTGTCGCATGGGCAGGCCGGTGACTATCTGCTACTTTCGGCCTCCTTTAGAACGATTCAAAAAATAATATGAACAGGCAAGCCGGAATCATGGGAGGCAAACGTATGCGATCTGTCGTTATCATTATCACGGTTAATCTTCTTGCCTGTGGAGCGGTGTACGCTGAACACGCCGTGCTGCCGGAACTGACGGTAGAGGAAAGACTCAACGACCATTTTTCCAGCAGCCTGTTCGACCCGGAAAACACCGCCCTGGGCGCCCCGGATGCGGCCGCCGCCATAGCACGAACGCCGGGCGGCAGCCTGAACTACAACGGCCAGCTCAGCGGGCAGATGCAGTACCGTGGTATGTTCGGCCCGCGCATGAACACGCGCATAGACGGCATGTACATCAACAGTGGCGGACCCAACTGGATGGATCCGCCCCTGCATTACCTGCCGGTATCGCTGATGGAATCCATCGAAATACAGCGTGGTATCGCCCCGGTGAGCAGTGGCAGCGGTATTGGCGGCTATGTGCAGGCGCGGGGCAAACGCAGTCGCTTTGTGGATTCCGATGCATTCCTGGGCAGCGGCGATGTGCAACTGGGCGGGCGCTCCGCGGATTCAGGATATAACGTCGGCGGTATTGCCGCGACGGCCAATCGCCACCACCGGGTGCACCTGCTCGGCAGTTTCGAACAGGGCGAGGATATCGAGTCCGGCGATGGTGATATCGACGGCACCGATCATCGCCGCAGTTTTGTCGGCCTGGGTTACGGTGTGCGCGGTCACAATTATGAATTCGAACTCGAAGGGCGCCATATCAATTCCGGTCCGGCCGGCACTCCCGCACTGCCGCTGGATCTGCGTTTGATTGATACGAACCTTGTCAACAGCGCGCTGAAAACCAGCCTCGGCCGGTTCGCTGTCGAGGCGCGTGTTTTCGCTTCCAATATCGATCACCGCATGAGTAATTTCCAGACCCGCCCGGCGCCGGATTTTTCCGCCTTGCCGCTGCCGCCCTTTGCCGGCACGGATGAGCGCTTCGTGGAAGCCACGGGTGACGGTTTCGGTTATGCACTGACAGCTTCCACCGCTTTTCTGCAGGGCATGCTTCGTTTCGGCGCCGATGGCCATCTCGCGCAACACAACGCCAGCGTCGGTGATCCATCCTTTGCACCGTTCTTCGTCGATAACTTCAATGACGCCGAGGTGAACAGCTACGGCTTTTTCGGCGAATGGCATAGGCAGAACAGTGGCCCATGGAGTATGGAAGCCGGTCTCAGAGTCAACGTGGTGCATACCGATGCCGGCCTGGTCAACGCTTTTCCCGCCGTACTCGCCGATACCGGCGCCGTGGTCAACCCGGTCACCGTCGGCGCGCAGACCCTCAGAAACAACTTCAACAACGCCGATCGCTCGAAGACGGATACCAATCTCGATGCCGTGTTGAAACTGGGCTATGACCTGACGGACATTGTCAGTGCGGAAATCGGTTTCGCGCGCAAGCTGCGTTCGCCCGGTTATATTGAACGCTACCTGTGGATCCCGCTGGAAGTGAACGCCGGACTTGGTGATGGCAACACGTATATCGGCGATCCGAATCTGGATCCGGAAAAATCCCACCAGGTGGAACTGGGACTGAATGTACAGGCCAGTGACTGGTACTTCACGCCCCGGGCCTGGTACCGGCGCGTGGATGATTACATCCAGGGCACGGCCAGCGGCAACGCCGCCGCCGTGATCTTCAGCACACTGGCGGGAGGTGATGCCACGCCTCTGGTGTTCAGCAACGTCGATGCCGAGTTATACGGCTTCGATGCCGACGCCGGTATCGAACTGAGCCGTCACTGGCGTCTCGATGGCTCCATGAGTTACAGCCGCGGCAAGCGCCGCGATATTGACGACGATCTGTTTCGTATTGCGCCGCTGAATGGCCGCCTGTCGCTTACCTACAGCCGCACGGACTGGGCCGTAACCATGGAGACTGTCGCCTTCGCCGAGCAGCACGATATTTCCGACACCATCACCTTCGATCCGGCCAACCCGAATAATAATAACGAATCCACACCCGGTTATGCCCTGCTCAACCTGTACGGTCACTATCGCTTTGCCGGCAGCGGTGTGCGTCTGCAGGCGGGCCTGGAAAATGCACTGGACGAGGACTACATCGACCACCTGTCCGGTTTCAACCGCAACAGCGCCGGCGATGTGCCTGTCGGCCAGCGCCTGCCGGGAACAGGCAGAAACCTCTACGCTACCCTGGCCTATAGCTGGTAGCGGACCGGTTGTCTGACTCATGCCCAGGTGTCTGACTCATGCACAGGTGTCTGACTTCAGTCAGACACCGTAAAGCAGGCCACCGCAGCTAAAGTTTCCCGCACACAAGGCCGATGATTGATGCAGGTGCGGACGTTGGCTCCGCGATTTTCATGATGCACAGAATCCAGGGGCCGCACATGCTGGCTGGTATTAAAGATACCTACATCGTTCTCATCGAACCTTCCCAGACGCAGTCGCATATCATCCGCAGGCAGTTCGCCGAACTCGGCATCAATCATTACGAGGAATGCGGCAGCGGGGCGCAGGCCATCAAGCGCCTTGGTGAAATACAACCGGACCTGGTGATCGCGGCCATGCATCTGCCCGATATGACCAGCATCGAACTGGTGCACCGCCTGCGTGATAATGAACTCACCCGCGATACCCCGTTCATGCTGATCTCCACCGTACGCTGCTTCAGGGAACTCGACCCCATCAAGCAGGCCGGCGCCACGGCGGTGTTGCCCAAACCCTTCAACACCCTGCAACTGAAACAGGCGCTCTATGCCACGCTTGAAAACCTGGAACCACAAGCTATCGAACTTGAGAATATGGACGTGGAAAGCATGAATGTGCTGGTCGTCGATGACAGCCGTCTGGCGCGGCGCCAGATCATCCGCACCCTGCATATGATGGGTTTGGAAAAGTTTACCGAGGCTACTGATGGCGTGGACGCCATCCCGCTGATCGACAGCGAGTATTACGATCTGGTGGTGACTGATTACAACATGCCACAGATGGATGGCAAGTGCCTGGTTGATTACATACGTCAACAGAGCCATCAGCCCTCGGTCCCGATCCTGATGGTGACCACCGAAGGCAACAGCAGCAAACTGGCCGCCGTGGAACAGTCCGGTGTTTCCGCCATTTGCGACAAGCCCTTCGATGCCCGTTCCGTGAAAGGTATGGTCGAAGCCATCATGGTGCACTGAAGACTGCGACGATTGCGCCCGCCATAAACGGATGCCCCGGATTCCCCCTGTTCATGAATCCGCCCGTAGACCCTTCTGCAGACAAACAGGCAGTAGAGGCGGCGATGATGTAGAATTTCGCTAAAAAACGTCTCCCGGTTGTCCGCACATGCAGAAATCATCGTTCATCGTCATCATCGGCAACGAGATCCTCAGCGGCCGCACGCGTGACAATAACCTCAATTTTCTCGGGCGGCGTCTGGATCAACTGGGCTGCCCGGTGGTCGAGACACGCATCATTCCGGATATCACCCGGACCATCGTCGACACGGTGAATTACGCCAGGAAGCATGCCGCCTATGTCTTCACCACGGGCGGCATCGGTCCGACCCACGATGACATCACCTCGGCCAGTATTGCCCTGGCCTTCAACGTGCCGATTGAACGTAACCCCGTGGCGCAACAGGCCCTGGAAGCTTACTATCCCGCCGATGATCTCACCGACGCACGGCTGAAAATGGCGGACATTCCGGCCGGCGCCACGCTGATCGACAATCCCGTCAGCGGCGCGCCAGGATTCCAGATGGATAACGTCTTTGTCCTGCCCGGTGTACCGAAGATCATGCAGGCCATGTTCGAGGGCATCACTGACCGGCTCACCGGCGGCCCGCCGGTACTGACCCGCTCCGTGATCACCAACCTGCGCGAGGGGCAGATCGCCGGTGACCTGGAAAACCTGCAATCGAGATACCCCGACATCAGCATCGGCAGTTACCCGTTTTTCAAGAACCGCCGCTTCGGCGTCAACGTCATCCTGCGCGGCACCGATGCAGAGCGGCTGGATCGGCTGCGGTTAGAGACCCTGGACATGGTCAAACATCTGCACGGCGAAATCCTGACACTTGATGATCCCGGCGAATAAAGACGAAGTCATGAACATCGACCCGGCACGGCGAACGGATGAAGTCATCAAGGCTGTTTTCCAGGAGTTGCTGGGGGATATGCAGCGTCACGAGGCCGCGCTGCGGCAACAGCATTCGGCGAAATCACTGCACCAGTTCCGCATCGCCGTGCGCAAGACCCGCTCACTGCTGGGTCGCTGCCATCAGGCCCTGCCCGCCAACCGCCTGTCCCGTTTCCGGCGGGAATTTTCCTGGCTGGGCGATTTCACCAGCGGCCCGCGGGATCTGGATGTGTTTCTGAACCAGGTGAACAGGCTGAGGGAACAATCAGGGATTGAATCATCGCAACTGGACCCCTTTGTTGACTATCTTGTAATGCGCCGCGACCAGCATCATCAACGGCTTTATGAAAGCCTGGACAGCGTTCGCTACACACGGCTGGTCAGGGACTGGCGCGAATTCCTGGCGCTGCCGCCCCCACGGACCAGCACATTGGACTACGCCAAACGGCCGGTAAAGGAGTTCGCTGATGCCGGTATATGGAAATGCTACCGGCGGGTGATGAAAAAAGGCAAACGTATTAAAAGCGATTCCAGCGACGGCGAAGTGCATGACCTGCGCAAGGCCTGCAAGAAACTGCGCTACATGATGGAATTTTTCCAGACTTTATACCCGAAGAAAAAAATCACTACCCAGATCAAACATCTGAAAAAACTGCAGGACAAGCTCGGCAAATTCCAGGATATCTGCGTGCAGGAAGAAATATTAAAAGACTTTATCAGGGCGCTGGACCACGATGTCTGGGCGCCCGTCACTACCCGCCAGCTCATGGATGATTTACTCAAGGAGCATGGCAAAAAGAAAAAAACCATGCACAAAAAAATACCGAAAGTCTTTTCCGCGTACGCAGGCAAGAATTATCGCAAGCAGACGAAGAAACTGTTCAAGAACTAGCTCTCGGTCACGGGTATCAGCGTGATTTCAACACGCCGGTTGGCCTGACGTCCCTCGGCCGTGCCGTTATCGGCCACGGGCATGGATTCGCCAAAACCGGATGTTACCAGCCTTTCCCGGATCACGCCCTTCTGTAACAGGTAATTGCTGACACTGTTTGCCCGATTGACCGATAGCTGCTGGTTATATTCCGCACTCCCGGTGCTGTCCGTGTGTCCTTCGATACTGACAAGAGTCGACTCGTATTTAACCAGCGTCTGGCTGATATCATCGAGAATGGGAAAAAATTCCGGCTTGACGATGGACTGGTTGGTATCAAAGGTAATTGATGAAGGCATGTTCAGCTTGATGTTGTCGCCTACGCGCGCGACTTCAACGCCTGTCCCTTCCAGGTCCTCGCGCAGGGTTTTTTCCTGCTTGTCCATGTAGGCACCGACCGCTGCACCGCCTATGGCGCCGACACCGGCACCGATAATCGCGGCTTTTTTACTGTCACCAATAATGCCACCGGCGATAACACCGGCGGCAGCACCGACCAGCGCGCCGGTTCCGGTGCGATTCGGTTCTTTTTCACCGGTTTGTGGATTGACTGTAGTGCAGCCAGTACCGGCTACCGTGATGATGACCAGGCTGGTTATGAATAGATTTCGCAAAATAAAACCCTCACTAGGTTTATTAGTAACTGTTCCGTATATCGCAGGTTCGGAACCCGGATATTATGATTTCGTAGCAAACGTAATGTTACCATTCTATTGATATCCACATGTCCAATCTGTGATTTGGATCACTTGCTTAGTCAAGTGAGTGATCAGATCACTATATATTCGGGATAAAACTGCTGGAATGTGAACTCTGTTGCGGATAACGGGATGCCGTTATCTTACTGATCGTTTTAACGGGTTATTCCCGAATAAACGTTCTCTATTCATGCCGGGAGCGGAACTCATCCCACGACCCGGTACTTCTCCGGATCTGCCTGCGGTCGTATGGTGTAGTTCTCCGAAAATTGTGCGAATTCACCAGGGGCTAACGGTTTGGCTATGCCGTATCCCTGGAGGATGTCGCAACCCAGTTTGCGCAACAGTCCGGCAATCTGCATGTCTTCCACGCCCTCCGCCACCGCGACGGCATTGAGCTCATGGGCCAGAAGAATACTGGCCTCGGTCAGCTTAAGGTCACGCCTGGAGTCGGCTATGTTTTTAATGAAGGTCATGTCGATCTTGATTTCATCAAAATGAAGACGCTTCAGATATTCAAGTGAGGAATAACCGGTTCCGTAATCATCCAGTGCCAGGTGAAAGCCCGCGGCCCTGATCCGGTCGGCGCTGGTGGTGATGGCCCCGACATCTTCCATTACGGCGGTCTCGGTCATTTCCAGGGTGACCCGCCTGGCGTACGACCCGAATTTTTCGATGATGTCATCGACGATGGCAGCATCTGCCAGGTCATTCCCGGAAATATTTATGGACAGGCGCCAGTCATTGTCATTGGCTTCCCATTGCCGGAGGGTATCGACAGCGAGACGGATCACTTCGCGCGTTACTTGTTTGATAAGGCCGGTTTTCTCTGCCATCGGGATGAACAGGTCGGGTCGCACCCACCCGTAACGCGAGTGCTGCCACCGGATCAGGAGTTCCGCGCCGATGATCCGCTCCCCGCCGAAGGCGTACTGCGGTTGCAAGGCCCAGCTCAGGCCGCCGGTGCTCAGCGCTTTTTTCAGGTCGCTCATCAGTGTCAGGTTGCGCGGGTCCGGTTCGAAAGAAGGCGAGTAGACCAGGTCAGTGGCGCGCTGTGTACGGGCTTGGCTCGTGGCGATCCTGGCGGCGCGGAGCAGTGGTGCGGCGTCAGAACCGTGTTCAGGATAGACCGCCAGACCACTCGCGACCATGCCTTCAATGGAAGTGCCGTACACATTGAATTCCTGACCGGCGACCCGGTTTAACGCCTGCATCCGCTTGCCGGCGTCGTCGGTATCGCTGATATTTTCGAAAACGAATGCAAACCGTCCTTCACCCAGATACGCGACAAAACCCTGATGCATCTCTGCAAGGGCGTTTGCCGCGAGGACTATAAACCTCTCCGTCACCTGATCTCCCACAATCTGCTGGATATATTCCACCTCCAGCAGCGTCAACATGCCGACGGCCAAGCGGGTGTCCCGCTTCCGGGCAGTGATCAGCGTTGAATCGAGATATTCATGCAGAACGCCGCGTTTGGGCAGCCCCGTGAGTTCATCGTTCACGGAAAGTTTCCTGGCACGATCTTCGGCGCTGCGGCGGCGCAATGCCTCGGATTCGATAGCGCCCCTGGCGGCGAGCCACCGGTAACGATAGCGCCACAGCATCCAGCCACCTGCGATGATGAGTATGCCCAGTGGGATCAGCAGCCACAGCAACTCGCGCACGGCGGTCCGCCAATCCACCGGTTCAAATTCGGACAGCCATTGGTGTTGCAGTCGATCCAGAACGCCCTGTTCCTGCAGGACGAGCAGCGCTTCGTTGATCGCATGTATGAGCCCGGGCCGATCGGGATTGACGGCAAAGGCGTAGTCGGCCGGTAACATCGGTGGGCTCAGGGCCACAACCTCGTCCAGGTTTTGCCGGGCGATGGTGTAGTAACCGGTATGGGTGGTGACCAGGGCCCGGTCCGCCTTGCCGCTGGCCACCAGGCGAATGGCCGCGGCTTCACTGTCGGTGGCTATCAACTCGGCGCCGGTATTTTCCTGTTGTAAAAAACGCCAGGCATAGCCGGCTTCTTCAACCGCTACCTTATAGCCATCCAGATCCTCCAGCCCCCGCAACGCCGCACCCCCGCGCAAGCCGAACAGCCGGTGATGTTCGGTCAGGATGTGCACGGAGAATCGATACAGTTGTTCGCGTTCTGCGGACATGAACATGGGAACAACATCGACCCGCCCGGCTTCCAGGTCCGACTGGATGGCGGACCAGTCGCCGAGTCGCTCGTCCGTTTGCCAGCCGGCCACCCGGGCGATGGCATAAAACAATTCGACATCGAAGCCCTCGGCCTTGTTGTTGGTGCTGCGATAATGAAACGGTGCGTAATCAGTTGCGCCGCCGAAAACGACGATCCGATCGGTATTTTCCGTCGCCAGGGAAGATGTGGTGAACAGCGACGTTGCCAGCACCAGTTGCATGATGGCAGTAAATCGCAGCATCCATCCTGAAAAGTGTTGTCTGTTTCTGTTTAGCATGTGAAAACTTATACAATTAATGAAAGATATGTCTAAAAATATAAGATATATTCCAGAACCAGGTCACATAATTGTATTAAATGTCTAAATATTGGTCGTTTGTCCAGGATGTAATAATAGACTTCTCGAATTCAATGCCGTTCGGTAAGGGCTATGAACAACGATGAAATACGTGGCATGAGTAACGAGAAGGAAGACAGTTACGAACTGTCCATAGGCCAGCTCGCCGGCCTGACCGGGTTTGATGTTCATCGATTGCGAATGTGGGAGAGGCGTTACGGCATGCCTCGAAGCCGCAGACTGCCGTCCGGCCACCGGAGATACAGGACGGAAGAGGTTTCACGCCTGAAGCTGGTCCGCATGGCGTTGGATATGAAACTGCGCCCGGCGCAGGTCGTGCCTGCAAGTACCGATACCCTGGAGCGCTTGTTGTCCGGTCTATACAGCAAACAATCAACAATTCCCGGTTTTAACGACACTGGATTCCTGGTCGAGACCCTGGCCGGTTACATCGCCCGCTACGATGCCGATTCATTCATGCAAAGACTGTATGGCGAATTGTCCGTTCGGGGACCTTTTCGCACCGTATACGATCTTGTGGGACCTTTTGTGACCCGGATCGGAGACGGCTGGTCGAGCGGCGAACTCAGTATCGGCCATGAACACTTTGCCACCAATCTGCTGAACGATTTTCTGGGCACCGTGTGGCAGCGTTTGAACGAACGCTGTGAAGGTCGCGTCTGCGTGCTTGCAACCCTGCCGGGCGAACGGCATGTTCTGGGGTTGCAAATGTGCGCCGTGGTAACCGCCCTGGCCGGACGGCAGGTCATTTATCTGGGCGCGGATCTGCCGGTGCGGGAAACCATACGTATCGCCAACAATCTGCGTCCCCAGGCCTTGTGTCTCAGCCTGTCGCCGGCAATGCCGAAACCTGAAATCACTGAGACACTCAAGCGGCTTCGCCGTGATCTCGACAGCGGGATTGGCATGATCACCGGCGGTCGGGGTGCGATTGATGGATTGACGGGAATCGAACGTATCGTCGAGTTCGAGCAATACATGCAACGACTCACTACAACGGCATGATCCAATAATCGTCGTTGGTATCCCTGTCTGACAGAACGATCTCCTCGAACAGTTGGTACCGGGACGACTACAGGGATGTAGTCGGTAGAGAATGTCGGGAACATATTCTCGAGGGGGAATCGAACCCCCACTCTGTCACCAGAACCGGATTTTGAATCTTTTAATGATAAACATAACTTACTGGTTACAAAATGTTATTCATTCATAACAGCAAAATTGTGTATGAAGACTGTGTAAGTATTTGCGATATTAAGGGGCCCTTAAAAATAAATAGACATTTGAAACCGGTGCTATTGGAGTAGTGTGTCAATTCGGTCATTCCAGTTGGCACTATGAATGATCCGTTCAAGATGCAAATCATCCTGAAGGATTTGAGCTTTAGTCAACTGAGAAACTTGTTCCCAATCCAGATTAAAAACATAAGTAGCGTTATCCATCATGACACTTTCTAGTATTGCCAGTTTCTTATCATTAAAAATATATGCGATGTATGACCGGAATCCGCCCTGACCAACGTAAACTTCATCGGGATTGAAGGAAGCTATTTTCCCAAGTCGATTATGAATTGGGTTGGTATAGCGTGGTGCTTTATCTTCAAGCATTCGGTTAACGTGTCCACGAACCCGGCTCCAAGGATACTGACCGGGTGGCAATAATCTCCAATTTACCTTGCGTATATTCGGCGGCATTATTGCCTGCAAATTGGCATGCCGTATCTCGCACTCTCCAAATAACTCCAGAAAAAGATTAATGATATGTCGAATGTGGTTTTCCTGGGCGGCAGTATTTGTGAGTTCTTTTGAAACAATCAGAAGTTGTCCATTCTGAGTTACGACTGTCAGTTCTGAGGCAGGCGACGGATAGAAGTCACGTTGATAGCACTCTCTGTACATCGGCCTATCTTCAGTTCGCGTGACTGTTTGGTTACGACCAGCCCATTCCTCCCAACTCCATTCGACAGTTGTAACGTAGCGTTCTTCCTTGGGTAAGTCTTTCCGTACAACGTAGCGGCCATTAGCATTATAGTCAGACACAGTGCCAAATGGTTTGGGCAGGATTGTATCTTCTGGCCGTGGGTTTGTAGCAAAATCCGCATTGGTAAGAATTTCTTCTGTTAGATCTGCCACAGCTACTACGACACGAAAGCGCGTATTTGGTACAAGCGGCCTGAGCACGCGCTGTACAGAGCGCACCCTTTTTTGACTGATTTGCATGTCCTTATGTGTTTTCTATCAACAACGTTGATAAGTTGTATCTTGGCCCTTGCCACAATTCCCGCAGGGCGGTAAACGGTCATCGTCGTCGTCCAGGGTCACACTCCAGTTACAGTCGGTACAACAATATTTGCCCTTACCGGGTTTTTCGCCAACATTGTGCATCATCGTTTCCTTGCGCTGTAATATTGCGCACTATCATTTCTATGTAAGCGTAGCGCATCGAATTTTAGTTGCTGAGCTTATAAGGCAGAAACTAGCGTGAGCAGGCCGTTGACTGGGCGGCAAGGCTGGTAAAGGTAAAAAGGCGGTTATACGGAGGAAACGGGAAACGAGTCTGCGGAGAACCGGTGCGAGTTTTAGCGGTCTTAATAACGGACATATATCTGGATTTATTAAGGCTGTTAAACATTGTAACTAGCTGATATATTGGCAATTATGAATGATATTGAACCGGACAAAAAACCGGACAAAATAGCGGCAGAAGACCGGGGTGAATCCACCGGCCTGATGGAGCCGCTCCTGATCGGCGAGGGGTCACACCATAGAACGGCGCTTACAGACCTGGCCGTGGAATTGGCCAGCCGGGCGGCCGGATTCAGGCACAGCCTGCCGGATGGCGTGCTGAGGGCGCTGGCGGAGCTGGTGCGGGCGATGAATTGCTATTACAGCAATCTCATAGAGGGGCACGACACGCACCCGGTGGATATCGAGCGGGCGCTAAAAAAGGATTACAGCGCAGACCCGAAGCAGCGGGATCTGCAGAAGGAGGCCGAAGCCCATATTGCAGTGCAAAAATGGATAGATGAGGGCGGGCTGTCGAGCCGGACGGTAACGATGGATGGCTTGTGCGAGATGCACCAGCGATTCTGTGAGTTGTTGCCCGAATCCTTGTTGTGGGTCGAACATCCCGATACCGGCGAACGGCTGGAAGTCCTTCCGGGTGAATTGCGAAAGCATGATGTGAGTGTGGGCCGGCACGTGCCGGTCAGCCCTGGCGCGTTGCCCCGTTTTCTGGAGCGATTTGAAAGCGCTTATAGCGGGCTTGGAAAAACGGACAGTATTCTGGCCGCCGCCACGGCGCATCACCGGTTTGTGTGGATACATCCCTTCCTGGATGGTAATGGCCGTGTGGCGAGACTGATGTCTTACGCAATGTTGTTAGAGACATTGGATACGGGTGGTACCTGGTCCATCGCGCGCGGGCTTGCCCGGAATGTCGATGAATATAAACAGCATCTGGCGGCTTGTGATCAACCGCGGCGGAATGACCTGGACGGGCGCGGAACCTTAAGCGAACAGGCGCTTTTCGAGTTCACACGGTTTTTCCTGCAGTGCTGTATTGACCAGGTTGATTTCATGGAAAAGCTGATGGAGCCGGACCGCCTGCGTGACCGGATTATGATCTGGACGGAGGAAGAAATCCGCGCCGATGAATTACCGCCGAAATCGAATACGGTACTGGAAGCAGTATTGTATCGTGGTGAATTACCGCGGGGTGACGTGGCGGACCTGCTCGGCACAAGTGATCGGCAGGCGCGGCGCGTGACATCGGCACTTATCGATCAGGAAGTTTTGATATCAGAAAGTACGCGCACACCGTTGCGGCTGACATTCCCGGCAAGGCTTGCGTCGCGCTGGATGCCGGGACTATTCCCGGATAAAGCGACATGACAGACATAAACAGCAGCGCTCCTCGCATTCCCATGCGGCACCTTTCAGTGCGAATTCCCTGGCATGATGCCGGGTGGGACGGGACAGTTTGCCGCGAACCGCGAAAGAATGCGAGTTGCCTTGCGCTGAATCGCATTGGCGCAACCAAGAATGATGATCAGGAAGAGAAATACGCCGGAGAATCCCTGCACGAGATACCGGCCAAGGAAGCGCCGCCCTGTTTTACGTGTAGAAGTTCAGACATGATCTGACAGTACTCCATCAGACCGGTAACTGTCAGATCAAATGTTAACTTCTACAACTAATCGTATGGTGCGGGTGGAGAGACTCGAACCCTCACTCTGTCGCCAGAACTGGAATTTGAATACAGCGCGTCTACCATTTCCGCCATACCGGCAAGGATGTGCCTTGAGAAAAGTGAGCCAACATAAGTTTGATTGATTTTGGTCAGGGTGGATCGACACCGAGTAGCTTCCTGAAGCGCTTTCCAGTTGTCCCGGCGTGTCCTTGATGTATCGCCAGTAACTGACAATTGATTGGATTTTCCGCATATCGATGTGACCGGCATCCAGCATCAACTTGAGCAAATCCAGCGTGCGCATCACTTTCGCATCATACGTGTTGGTCTTTACGAGTACTTCGTCTGGACCATCAGGTCAACGCATCGTGCAGGCTCCGGGCATCAAGTAGTGGAACATCCATGACGGTTTGCACAAATCCGGGTCCTTTGTGCTGTTCCTTGAGAAACTTGCCGAGCATTGAGAAGAAGGGTGTTTCAAATATCTCTGTAACAGTGTCTAGATATTTTTCCGGCTCCGGCGGCATATCGCCATCGAAAAGGCTGTCACTGACGTTCAGATAACCCTCATTGAAGCGGGTGATCCAGCCATGAATCGCGGGTTCCAGTTCAAGAGCTGTCTTGTCGTATGTTTCGGCATAGAAGTTCACCTGCTTGTATACAGTCAGGGGTGAAATCATGTGTTTGTCTGCCAGTTCGAGGATGGATTCCATCTTGCGTTTGTCGCTTCTCAAGCGGGAGAGTGTTTGATAGGCAACGCTGGCGAGTTCATGTGGAAACAGCAGTGTCCCCGCGAATAGATCAGCAAAGTCCTCGGCCGCATCACCGCGTAGATCCGGTGCCAGGCAATGCCCCAGTTCGTGTGCCATCCAGAACTTGAAATCGTGAACATTGACGTCGAGGTTCAGATATATCCAGGTCGTTTGCGATGCCGGCAGATAAATGTGCGTGGCATTTTCGTGTCGTTGCCTGTTGCCCCATAGCACGGGTATAACCACAGCCTGCAGTTTGCCAAAATGACGGATCAGGTGTTCAAAATCGATGGTTTCAGTGGGGGTTACATTTATCTGCTGGCGGATTTGTCGGGTAACCTGTTGCAGGTATACATACTCACACCGGGGTTCCTTGAGTACTGGTTGCATCGACAGCACGTCAAAAGGCAGATAAGGCACAAGATGCTGCAGCATCCGACACATGGTCTGTGCGTTCTCGATATTATGGTCGCGGGTTTTGGTGCCTTTCATTTTTCGGAAGGCGACCACCGGTGCGTCGGGATCCTCTTTTACGACCAGGTCAGAAAAACCGAGTCCAAGCAGTTTGCCGAGATGGAGAAGTTTGTCGGGACGGGGGAAGGATTCGCCACGCAGCCATTTGCTGACGGTTTCGCGTGATACCGAGAGTTGCCGGGCAAGAGCAGATTGGTTAAGGCCTGTGTTGTCCATGGCCCGGGATAACTGGTCAAGGTTGAGCCGTTTTTCCATTCGGGGTGGATTATCGACGCCATGTCAACTTTATAACCCCCACACCGCATGTGATCCAGCCGGGCTTGTTCTGACTCGCGAAAAAGGCTGCATCACACATCAGCCACAATATGGTGAGGTATGGAGACTGAATGCCTTTCTCATCCAAAACCCGGACTATTTGGTTGCTGAATGTCGCTCTTCGTCTAAATTGCCTAAAATATAAGGCATTATATGCTTCAACACCTGATTTAATCAGCGATACCAGGTTTAGGCGTTTGCAGGTTTTTAATAATAAGCCTATTATATTAGGCATTATAAAAGAGAGTGCCTAATTCAATGAGCAAGTTTGAAATCCCGATGCAAGTGACCGAACAGGTTGCGCAGCTCGGCCAGCGTATCCGGATCGCGCGCATACGGCGTGGCTGGTCCGTGGCTGATTTGGCGAGCAAGGCGGGTATCAACCGCAACACACTGACCGCGCTGGAGCTGGGCAAGCCCGGCACGTCAGTCGGGGTGTGTTTCTCTGTTCTATGGGCTCTGGGCCTGGATCGGACGCTGGACGGCGTGGCCGATCCCGACGCTGATCTTCACGGCAAGGCGCTTGAGGCCGCGCGACGTCCTTCCCGTGCCGGCAAGTCACGCAAGGCCGGTGAAGACTATGACTTCTGAACGCGAAGCTTACGTTTACATCCAGCTTCCCGGCTCGTTGGAGACGGTGCCGGCGGCGTTGCTGCGTGTGCGGACCTTGCCGGATGGCGCTCAGGTCGGGCGCTTTCGTTACGGCGATCGGTATCTCGCCAGGCCCGAAGCGGTGGCGCTCGATCCGTTTCGGTTGCCCCTGGCCAGGGAGGTTTTCGAGTTCACGCAGCTCAAGGGCATTCCGGGCGCGGTTCGTGATGCCGCGCCGGATGCCTGGGGCCGGCGCGTCATCGAACACAAGCTGGAGCGAGGCCCGGCCGACCTTGAGGAGATCGACTATCTGCTTCATGGTCCCCAGGATGGAGCCGGGTATCTGAGCTTTGGATTGAAAGCCGAACCACCCGCACCCAGACGCACGTACAACCGGACACATCAATTGGGCGACCTGATCGCCGCGGCACAGGCCATCGAAGCAGGCAAGCCTGTGGCCGCGCACTTGCTCGAACAACTCGATCCCGGCACCAGCATGGGCGGTGCACGCCCAAAAGCCACGATCGAAGCGGATCAGCGTTTGTGGCTGGGCAAGTTTCCGGCCAGGGACGATCGCTTCAACCTGCAACGGGTCGAATTCGCAACACTCGATCTGGCCAGGCGGTGCGGTTTGAACGTCACCCAGGCGCGGTTGGAGTCCGTCGGCAGCAGCGACGTGTTGATGTTGGAGCGTTTCGATCGGGAGTACATCGAGGGAGGCTACCTGCGTTTTGGCCTGGTCAGTGGCCTGACCGTACTCGACTGCGGCGACAGTCATCTGGACAGGGACCGTTGGTCCTACCTCCTGCTGGCGGACAACCTGCGACGGTGGTCCGACAAACCCGAAGCCGATTGCGCCGAAATGTTCCGCCGGATGGTCTTCAACGCGGCCGTGACCAACAACGACGATCATCCGCGCAACCATGCCCTTCTGCGGCGGCAGAAAGGCTGGCGACTCGCGCCGGCCTATGACCTGGTGCCGACGCCTGTTATCAGCCTTGAGCGGCGCGACCTGGCATTGACCGTGGGTAGCTATGGCCGCACGGCCAGTATCTATAACCTGCTGTCCCAGGCGGGACGGTTTGGTCTGTCCGTGGCAGCAGCGCGCCAGGAGCTCGAACGAATCGTCGCGGTTGTCCGGCAATGGCACGACAGTTTCCTTGCCTGCGGCGTGTCCGCGGAAGACATCGAAACCATTGCCCCCGCCATCTTGCCGGCATGTTTTTTCTTTGAAGAGAAGCCTGATGCTTGAGGTGGACGAACGGACTCAGGCAAGACGTGCAACATAAGCAACATATGAACTGCTTCCTTACAAATCAATGTTGATTAAAGTCATTATAAAGCAATTTATATATTGCTTTATCTCTAATATAGAAGCTAATAGATTGCGTAAGCTTGCCCATTTGAGGAAGCTGGTACCGGGAGGGGGAATCGAACCCCCACTCTGTCACCAGAACCGGATTTTGAGTCCGGCGCGTCTACCAGTTCCGCCATCCCGGCAATGTGAAGGCAGGCCGGCAAGTATAAGGCAAGCTGACATCGGGTCAATCTGTCCGGCAGCCGGGTGTCGGTTCGATCCGTTCGGGCCGGGCACGGGGTAACTCCGAAAGGTATCCGCCGAAGGCGTCTTGAGCGGAGGCGGACTATCTCATTCGTCGGCCTGGAGATCCCCTCACCTTCGGTTCGGAATGACTGAGATGAGTCCGGGATGACATTAGCAAGTGTGTTTTCAGATCTCAGACTTCAGATCTCAGACTTCAGACAGATGACAGATCGCAGCGGATGTCTGCCAGCCCCGATGCCGGTGTCAGCCTTCAGGCTGACACCGGGAAAATGTTGCCGCTGCTTACGATGTCAGCCTGAGGGCTGACACCTGGATGTAGGGGAAAGTCAGACTCCGGGGAGTGTGTCAGCACCGCCTGCACGCCGACCTGGTCGGATCTCTGCTAGACTCGCCGGCCATGAAACTCAGCGACTTTGACTACCCTCTGCCCGAAGAACTGATTGCCCAGCGCCCGCGCGAGGTGCGCGGTGATTCCCGGTTGCTGTGTCTCGATTGCGCCGCGGGTTCGATCAGGGACAGTCGGTTTTCGCAACTGCGCGCGTTACTGAAACCCGGTGATCTGCTGGTCCTCAATGACACCCGGGTGATCCCGGCGCGGCTGTTCGCGCAAAAGGCCAGCGGCGGCCGGGCGGAGATCCTGCTGGAACGCTTGCTGTCGGAGAGCGAGTTCCTGGCGCAGGTGCGGGCCAGCAAGTCACCGAAGCCCGGTATGCAACTGTTGATCAACGGCATCCCGATGCTGGAGATGATTGACCGGCAGGATGATTTTTACCGGCTGCGCCTGATTAACGATAACGCCGCCATTGAGCTGTTTGAAGAGCACGGTCATATGCCCTTGCCACCGTACATTGATCGCGCCGATGAGGATCTCGACAGGGATCGTTACCAGACTGTCTATGCCCGCGAGCCCGGTGCCGTCGCCGCGCCCACGGCGGGTTTGCACTTCACCGAAACGCAACTCGATCAGCTTGCCGCTGACGGCATCGATCATGTCAGTGTGACGTTGCATGTCGGCGCCGGGACGTTTCAACCGGTGCGCGTCGATACTATCGAAGAGCACACCATGCACGCCGAATCCTATGTCATTTCAGAACAGACGGTGGATGCCATCGACGCCACGCGTGTGCATGGTGGCCGGGTGGTTGCCGTCGGTACCACGTCGTTACGTTGCCTGGAATCGGCGGCATTGGCCGGTGAGCTGAAAGCAACAACGGGTGAAACGCGGCTGTTTATTTACCCGGGCTTCGAGTTCCGGGTAGTGAATGCGTTGATCACCAACTTTCACCTGCCGGGTTCGACGCTGTTGATGCTGGTCTCGGCCTTTGCCGGCATGGAGCTCACTCGCCGCGCTTATGCCCACGCCGTGGCGGAGCGTTATCGTTTTTTCAGTTACGGTGATGCGATGTTCATTAACAGACAGTGAATGGTGAATGGTGAATGGTGAATGGTGAACAGTGAACGGTGAGTGGTGAGTGATCAACGGCCGGGCATGAGGATGGTTTCCCCGGCCTGCAAACCGGCCAGCACATCGACCTGTCCCTGATCGTTGCTGCGGCCGGTACGGATAAAGCGCCGCACGGCGCGGCCATCTTCCAGCACCTCGACGAATTCCAGTTGTCCCATGCGGCGGATGGCGGTTTGCGGGATGTACATGCGTTCGCTGCTTCCCGTGGGGATCAGCAAGCGGCCGAACATACCGGGATACAGCGCCGCGTCGCTGCTGAGCAGGGCCTTGACAGTAATGGAGCGTGAGCCGGGATCGGCCGAGGGGACAATCTCATCGACGGTGGCCGGGATCTCCTTATTAATGGCGTCGATGCGGGCCTGCAGTTCATCGCCGATGTGGACGCCTGCGGCCAGTGATTCCCGCACCTGTGCGTCCAGCCGCAGTATCGAGGGGTTATAGATTTCGAGCAGGGGCATACCCGGTGAGGCCGTATCGCCGGGTTCGGCGAAACGTTCGATCACCCGCCCGTCAATGGGACTGTTGATGATGGTGTAAGTGCGGGCGGTGCGGGTTTCTTCCAGTTGCCTGAGACTGCCCTGGTATTCCGCCTGCCGCGATTCCAGTGTTGCCTGCGCCTGATCGTATTCGGAACGCGAAATCAGCCGTTTTTCATAAATGGATTTGATGCGTTCAAATTCCGCCGTCGCCTCGTTCAGCCGCGCCTTCGCACCCAGCACCGACTGCCTCGCCTGTTCGACCTGTGATTCAAGTTCACGATCATCGAGTTCAACCAGCACATCGCCCATATTGACGCTGTCACCGGCGCGCACGGGGATGGCGCGGATGGTGGCGAGGATGCGCGACGATATCACGGTTTTATCGCGGGCGCTGATGGTGCCGGTGGCCGTTTCCAACGTGGGTTCGGAAACCACTGAAACGCTGTACGTCTCGCCGGTTGGTGCCGTGGTGACCGGATGCACTGTGGCCGGCGGGACCTTTTCGTTGAATACGCCCGCGAGCCAGCCCATGAAACCGGCAAGCACGGCCACGGCAATTAACAGGGTGAGTATATAGGCCGCCTTGTTCATCCGCTCAGGGCCTGTCGTTCAGATGTGGTTTTTCCATAGACCAGAAAGTATGTCACAGGAACGACCAGCATGGTAAAGACCGTGGAAGCGAAGATGCCGAAGATGATCGCCCAGGCCAGCCCGCTGAAAATCGGGTCCAGCGTGATGACGATATTGCCCAGCAGGGTGGTGCCCGCGGTAAGCAACACCGGGCGCATGCGCACCGCACCGGCCTGTTTCAAGGCTTCCGGCAGTGGTTTGCCGCGTTGCAGTTCAAACTGGATGAATTCAACGAGGATGAGTGAATTGCGAATGACGATACCGGCGAGCGCGATCATGCCGATCATGGCCGTGGCGGTAAACAATACCGGGTCGGGTGTGCCGGCGATGGTTTGCGGCCCCAGCACATTCAACAGCCAGAAGCCGGGCATGATGCCGATGACGGTCAGCGGAATGGCGGACATGATGATGGCTGTCAGCGGGATGGAATTGGTCTGGATGAAGAGCACGAAAAAGATCCCGACCATGGCGGCGGCGAAGGCCAGGCCCATATCCCGGAATACCCGCAGGGTGATCTGCCATTCGCCTTCGCCGTTCCAGACCGCGGTGATGCCGTCGCCGAGTGACCAGGGCAGGCCACCGCCCGGGTCAAGGTGAGTGCGCTCGTCCAGCGGTCGAAGCGCGGCCTTGCCGCCGCGGTCGAGGTCGGCCTGGATATCGAGAATGGCGTCGGCCGGCGGCCGTCCGGCCATCTCGGCATAGACATAACTGACCGGCCGCAGATCCTTGTGATAGATGGTGGCTTCTACGGCCTGTTCGGTGAACGCCCCGATTTCAGCCAGCGGCACCAGCGGTTGCGGCGCATCGCGGACCCCGGTGTTCTCCCGTATTTTCGTGATACCGGCCCGGCCCTTGACCTGCAAAGCGGAGAGTTCCGCCAGCGATGCGCGTTTCTCCAGCGGCAGGCGCAGGACAATGGGTAACGGGTTGGCTTCCGTGGGAATTTGCAGGTAGCCGGCCGTGGCGCCCGCCGTGGCCAGCGCGACGGTTGCGGCGATATCTTCCGTGGCAATGCCGGACAGGGCGGCCTTGTCCTTGTCGGTGACGAACAGCAGTTTATGCCTTTCCGCTTCCAGCGAGGTGTCGATGTCGACGACAAACGGTTCCTGTTGTAATCGTGCGGCCACGGTTTTCGCGGCTTCCTGCAAGCGGGCGTAGGGTGTGTGTTCCTCGCCGTAGAGTTCAACGGTGACAGTGGAAATGACGGGTGGTCCGGGCGGTACCTCGACCAGTTTGATATTGGCGGCGTGATCCGCGCCAATCCCGCTGATGTCATCGCGTATCCGGGTGATGATTTCGTGCGACTGCTGTTCGCGTTTCTGCCTGTCCGCCAGGGTGACGCGGATGTCGGCCACGTGACTGCCCTCGCGCAGGTAGTAATGCCGGACCATGCCGTTGAAATCCATGGGCGAAGCCAGTCCGGAAAAGCCGGTGACGGATTCCACTTCGGCCACGGTTCTCAGGTAATCGGCTACCGCCCGGGTGACGGCATCGGTGCGTTCCAGGCTGGTACCTTCGGGCATGTCGATGACCACCTGGAATTCGTTCTTGTTGTCGTACGGCAGCAGCTTCAATGGCACCAGCCGCAGCAGGGGTAGCAGGGCAGTCACAACAAACAGGACCACAATGACACTGACGAACAACCAGGCCCGGCCGCGGGAGGCAATCAGTGGGGCCATCAGCCGTGAATAAACGCGGTAACGCAGGTTGCCGGTGTCGTCCGTGTCGCTCTCTGCACGACGAGGTTTAATGACTTTCCACGCCAGCCAGGGTGTGACCAGGAAGGCAACCACCGTACTCACGATCACGGCAACCGGTACGTTGAAGGCCATCGGCGCCATGTAGGGCCCCATCATGCCGGTGATGAAGGCCAGCGGTACGAAAGCCAGGATAATGGCAATGGTGGACATGACCAGGGCACTGCGTATTTCAAACATCGCGGTTTTGACACTGCCGGCTGCGCTCTCGCCGCCCTCGCGCATGAGCCGTTCGATGTTATCGACGCCGGTGATGGGATCGTCCACCAGCAAACCCAGTGACAGGATCAGCGCAAACAGCGTGACGCGATTGATGGTGTAACCGGCAGCGAGATCCAGTCCCAGCGTGGCGCCGTAACAAACCGGAATGGCGAGGCCCACCACCAGGGCCGCGCGCCAGTTGAGGAAGATACCGATAAAAATCACCACCGTCAGGACGGCAAAGGCCAGGCTGCTGACCAGGTTATTGACCTTTTCATCGGCGGTCTCGCCGTAGTTGCGAATGATTCGGTACTCGATACCTCGCGGCAGGATGGTCTCCCGGAGTTCCTCTAGATAGACCTCGACATCCCGGGCCACGCGGACGGCGTTTGCGCCTTTTTGCTTGGCGACCGAGAGCACCACCGCCGGAGCGTAGTCCGGTTGATGTTCGAAGTTTTTATCCGCCGGGCCGAAGCCGATCCAGGTGTAGTCCCCGGGTTCTTCCGGTCCGTCCAGGACAGTGGCAATCTCGCCCAGGTAAACGGGAACGCCATCGACAACGTTGACGACCGTCTGTTGCAACGCCTGTGCGTCGCGGATGAAATCACCGGCTTCGATGATCACCTCGTGGTCGAGGTGCTGAATGGCACCGGCCGGCCGGCGTTGGTTGGACAGTTCCAGTGCCTGCATGACATCCAGCGGCGCGGTGCGGCGGGCTGCCAGCGCTTCCGGATCCAGTTCAACCCGGATCCGGCGTGGATGGCCGCCGCTGATATTGATGGCGTTGGTATTGCGGATGACCTTGAGTTTTTCCGTCATCTCTTCCGCCAGCCGCCGCAGTTCGTGGTTGCCGTAGCGATCCGGTTCCGAACTCCACAGGGCAATCAGCAAAATGGGCACGTCGTCGACTTCCACCGGCTTGACTACCCAGGACGCCACGGCAGATGGCACCTGGTCGGTGTTGGAGTAGAGCTTGTTGTAGACCTTGACCAGCGAATCCTCGCGATCTTCACCGACATAAAAACGTACCGTGATCACGGCGCTGTTATTACGCGACAGGGAATAAACGTGTTCGACGCCGTCGATTTGCGAGAGGATTTTTTCCAGCCGGGTGGTGACCTGACGCTCGATCTGTCCGGCCGTCAGCCCCGGAACGCTGATATGCACATCAACCATGGGCACCACGATCTGCGGTTCTTCTTCACGCGGCGTGAGTTGCAGGGACACCACACCGGCGATCAATGTGATAAGAATGATGACAACAGGGATCTTTCCCTGTAAGACCTTGTCAATCATTCGATGAAAGCCGTTATCAGTTTCCATGCTGCGTTATTGCCGTTAAGGTATCGCCGGTTCAGGTGTCTGCCTTTAGTCTGACACCGTATTTGAACGGTGAATAGTGAATGATGAAGCAGGTGTCTGCCTTCAGGCTGACACCGTGTACATGGTGAATAGTGAATGGTGAATGCTGAGGAACCCGGATCCAGGGTTCCCACGCCTTGAACCCCGAACGTACAACGCAGAGATCGGCCGAATGAATAACGATTGGAGGGTGGAACCGGTGCTGAACTCCGGTGTGCCGGTAGTTGAAACGATTCCGGTCCGGCTTGATCCGGACCAGCGCGGATCAATCCGGCAGATGGCTGGTGACTTGCTGCAACGCATGCCGGGACTGAATGTAACACACCCTTTTGGACAACAGGTGATGCCGGGTCTTACAGCCAAACCCAACCTGATTATCGAGGACCATTCGCATATAAGGCTGTTTGAACATACCGGCGACGAGGCTTACTCTTACCGGGCCATGTTGCTCGCGGGGGATGCGGACCAGGTGATCATCGGCGTTCGCCGCAGCTCCGGCTTCGAGAACTATTGCAGTGATTATCTTGGTCTTGGATCCCCCGAGGTATTGACGCCGGCCGCCTCGACCCATATGGAAAGTCTGACACAACGTTGTCTTAAAGACGATGCCGTCATCAATGTTATTGCTGGCAAGGCCAGGCAGCACAATGGCCTCAATGTTATTCCTTACATGGGCACCGGGGCCGTGTGGAAACTGGCAGGAGAGATTGCCGAGCGCGCCGGTGTGCCGATCCGGATCGCCTCGCCGCCGCCCGGCCTGACCCGCTGGACGAATGACAAGCTGTGGTTTGCGCGACGTATCGAAGAGCTGTTTGGCGAGCAGGCCCTGGCGCCGGCCGAGGGCGCCTTCAGTCTGGCACTGTTGGCGCACTACATCCGGGATATGGCGAAGCAGAATGAGCGCGTGGCAGTAAAGCTTACTGACAGCGCAAGCTCGGCGGGAAACATCGTTCTGCGCTCCTCCAGCCTGAGCAATGTATCCCTGGCGGCCATTCGCCATCGCCTCAATCACCTTTTGCGACTGGCCGGCTGGCGGGGAAGCTACCCGCTAATGGTGACTGCCTGGGAAAGCCCGATCATCACCAGTCCTTCGGTACACGTCTGGATCCCCACGCCGGATGAGGGTGACCCGAAAGTCGAAGGCATATTTGACCAGAGCGTTATCGGGCCGCAGTCGGAGTTTAATGGCGCCGCACCTACGGCCCTGGACACTGCCTGGCAGTATCGCCTGGCTGGTGAGGCGTTCCAGATCTCATGCCTGTTCCAGGACCTGGGCTATGTCGGTCGCTGCAGCTTTGACGCGATCCTGGTAGGGAGCAGTCTTGCCGGGGCATCGCTGCACTGGGTGGAGTGTAATGGCCGCTGGGGTGGCGTCTCGATACCTGTCACACTCGTGAATCGCATATTCGGCGATTGGAGGCAGCGGTCATTCGTCATTATCGAGGAATCCCACCTCAAGGGTTCACCTCAAAAGTTCGACTCGGTGCTGGAGGTCCTGAGTGGAGAGCTGTTCCGGCGGAATACCTCGCCAGTGGGTGCCGTCATACTTTCTCCCGGGCGCATCGAGACTGGCAGCGGTTATGAATGCCTGGTATTCGGTGTGGATCCAGCGGATGCCCGGCAGCGCGCGCAACGCGTTGCCGGCAAACTGGTAGCGTCCATATCTGCGTCGACCCCGTTATGCAGATAACATAAATGCTGAAAAAACCGGCTCAAGGTTTTCGCTTCAAGGTTCAGAATTTTTCGTTTCAGGGTAGACTCTCGTTGAACGTTGAACGTTGAACGTTGAACGTTGAACGTTGTACGTAGAACGTAGAACCCAGAGACCCATTAATGAAGTTTGAACTGGAAGCCCAGGATGGCGCCGCACGCCGCGGTGTCATGACCTTTGATCGTGGCAGTGTGCAGACGCCGGCGTTCATGCCGGTGGGCACCTACGGCACGGTCAAGGCCATGACGCCGGAGGAACTCGTCGATCTCGGCGCCGAGATCGTGCTCGGCAACACCTTTCACCTGATGCTGCGTCCCGGGGCGGAGGTGATCGATAAACTGGGGGGATTGCACAGCTTCATGCACTGGGAGCGGCCGATCCTGACCGATTCCGGCGGTTTCCAGGTCTTCAGCCTGGCGAAGCGCCGCAGGATTAGCGAGCAGGGCGTCACCTTCCGTTCGCCCGTGGACGGCGCGGAGATTTTTCTCGGTCCCGAGGAATCCATGCGCATCCAGCAACAACTGGGCAGCGATATCATCATGATCTTCGATGAATGCACACCGCATCCGGCCGACGAGGCCGAAACCAGGGCGTCGATGGAACTGTCGCTGCGCTGGGCTGAGCGGTCGAAAATCGCTCACGCTGACCATGCCTCGGCGCTGTTCGGTATAGTCCAGGGCGGTATGTACCAGGCGCTGCGGGATGAGTCGCTGGCGGTACTGGTTGACATGGATTTTGACGGTTACGCCATCGGCGGTCTGTCCGTGGGTGAGCCGGTGGAGGTGATGCTGTCGATACTGGCGCCGACGGCGGCGCAGTTGCCGGAAGACAAGCCGCGTTATCTCATGGGTGTGGGTACCCCGGAGGACATTGTCGCGGCGGTGGCGCGCGGCATTGACATGTTTGATTGCGTCATGCCCACGCGCAACGCCCGCAACGGGTTTTTATTCACTTCACGGGGTATTGTGAAAATCCGGAATGCTCAAAATCGTGACAACCCGGAGCCACCGGATCCGGATTGCGGTTGTTATACCTGCCGCAACTATTCGCGCGCCTACCTGCATCATCTCGATAAAACCCGCGAGATGCTCGGTTCCCGCCTGAACACGCAGCACAACCTGTTTTATTATCAATCACTGATGGCCGGGTTAAGGAGCGCCATCGCCGCCGGGCGACTCGACGCCTTTATCGGGGAATTTTATGCAAGGCGTGGGCAAACGCCTGCGTCCGCGGACTTTGGCTGCCAGGTCTGAAACCGTCGCAACCGGGTCGGATGCATTTTCTCCCGGTGATCCCGCGCCACCCTTTACAGAAAACCGATCCTGATGCATTGTCACGCCCTGTTTATTCAGGGAGTCACATGCACTATGGATACTGCTTTTTCAGGCATCTTGGGTATAATAGCCCGTCCCTGCAACAGGAATAAATCTAAGTGACTGAATTCTTTATCAATAATGCGTACGCACAAAGCGCGCCTCCGGCAGGCGGCGGTATCGCCGGTTTTCTGCCGCTCATTATCATACTCGTTGTCTTCTGGTTCTTTTTGATCCGCCCGCAAATGAAGCAGGCCAAGGAACACCGCAAGATGGTCGAGGCCCTGGCCAAGGGCGACGAAGTGGTCACCAATGGCGGTCTGCTCGGCAAGATCAACAAGGTGGGTGATAACTTTGTCCTGTTGGAGGTTGCCGCTAACCTGGAAGTCAAGGTACAGAAACAGAATATTTCGGCCCTGATGCCCAAAGGCACGGTAAAAACGCTGTAACTCCAACATACGCTATAACAACTGATTCAAGATGAACCGCTACGCAGCCTGGAAATACGTACTGATCCTTATTCTCGTTATCGCCGGTGCTCTTTATGCATTGCCCAATATCTACGGTAACGAACCGGCCCTGCAGGTGACCTCATCGCGTGGCGGTGAAGCGGGTGAACTCACCGAGCTGGCCATCGGCGCCGCCCTCGACGTGGCCGGGATTACGCCACGGTCCCTGGAAGTCCAGGAGAACGGTTTGCTGGTGCGCTTCGCCAACGAGGAGGACCAGTTGCGCGGGCAGAACGCCATCAAGGATGAACTGGGACAGGATTACGTCGTCGCCCTGAACCTGGCGCCGGCGACGCCGGACTGGCTGCGTTCCCTGGGTGCCGAGCCGATGTTTCTGGGTCTGGATCTGCGTGGCGGTGTGCATTTCCTCATGGAAGTGAATATGCCGGCCGCCATCGAGAAGGCCGAAAATCGCTATGTCTCCGATTTCAGAACCCTGCTGCGTGAAAACCGGGTGCGCTATCGCACCATCACCCGCCTCGATGAAGGCGGCGTTCTGGTGCGCTACCGGGATGCGGAGGAACAGGCCGCGGGGGACCGGTTGATTGAAGATACCTATTTTGATTTGAACCTCGAGCAGCGTGACGGCAACGAGACCGTGACCCGGCTGAGCGAGGACGCCCTGCAGGAAACCCGGGAGCAGGCCCTGCAGCAGAACATTACCACCCTGCGTAAACGCGTGAACGAACTCGGCGTCGCCGAACCCGTTATCCAGCGCCAGGGCGCCAACCGTATCGTGGTGCAGTTGCCCGGGGTGCAGGATACCGCTCGCGCCAAGGATATTCTCGGCGCCACGGCAACCCTGGAATTTCGCATGGTGGATGATGAAAACAGCATAGAAGATGCGCTCGATGGACGTCCGCCTATCGGTTCGAAGCTCTACAAGACCCGCGACGGGCAGCCGATCCTGCTCAAGAAACAGGTCATGCTCACCGGTGAATACATAATCGATGCCGCATCGGGATTTGATCAGATCTCGGGTGGACCGGATGTTTCCATTACCCTCGATGGCCGCGGCGCACGAATATTCAGCCGGGCCACCGCCGACGAGGTTGGCAAACGCATGGGCGTGGTGTTCATTGAAACCAAGACGCAGACCATTGTCCGGCCGGACGGCAGTCGGGAAAAGCTGACTGAAAGTATTGAAGAGGTGATAAACGCCGCCACCATCCAGGAACAGCTGGGCAAGCGTTTTCACATCACCGGGCTGGATTCAACCGAGGAGGCGCGCAACCTGGCCTTGTTACTGCGCGCCGGCGCCCTGGCGGCGCCTCTGGAGATCATCGAGGAGCGCACGGTCGGTCCGAGCCTTGGCCGCGACAACATCGAACAGGGATTCAACTCGGTCATGGTCGGTTTTGCACTGGTACTGATCTTCATGGCGGTTTATTACAAGGTCTTCGGGGTGATTGCCGATGTGGCTCTGGCGCTGAACCTGGTCTTTATCATCGCCCTGTTGTCGCTGCTGCAGGCAACCCTGACCCTGCCGGGGATTGCCGGTATCGTCCTCACCGTCGGTATGGCGGTAGACGCCAACGTGCTGATATTCCAGCGCATCCGTGAGGAGATCCAGAATGGCAACTCGCCCCAGGCCAGTATTCACGCCGGTTATGAGAAGGCCTTTTCCACCATCGCCGATGCCAACATCACTACGCTGATTGCCGCGCTGGTGCTGTTCAGTTTCGGCACCGGACCGATCAAGGGTTTTGCCGTTACCCTGTCGCTGGGCATCATCTGCTCCATGTTCACCGCCATCATGGTCACCCGCGCCCTGGTCAACCTGGTCTACGGCGGCCGTAGACTGCAAAAGCTGAGTATCTAGAACGATGGAACTGATCAAAACCAATCTCAATATCAAGTTCATGGCCCGGCGCAGGATGGCCATGATGATCTCTTCCGTACTGCTTGTGATTGCCATCGGCTCGCTGGCCGCGCGCGGTCTGAACCTGGGTATTGATTTTACCGGTGGCACCATCGTCGAACTGGGTTATGAGCAGGCCGTGGAACTCGAGCGGGTGCGCAATGTACTGGCCGATTCGCCATTTCATGGCGCGGTGGTGCAGTATTTCGGCACCGCCAACGATGTGCTGATCCGTGTGCCGCCGACCGAAGGCTTGAACAGCGCCGATATCAGCAGTGAATTGCTGACATTACTGAAGCTGAGCGGCGACGAGGTGGACATGCGCCGGGTGGAATTCGTCGGCCCGCAGGTAGGGGACGAACTCACCGAGGACGGTGGACTGGCCATGGTTTACGCACTGCTCTGTATCCTGGTCTACGTGGCACTGCGCTTCCAGTTACGTTTTTCCGCCGGCGCCATCGCGGCACTGGTGCACGATGTGATCATTACTATCGGCTTTTTCTCGGTGACCGGTATGGAATTCGATCTCAGTGTGCTGGCGGCCGTGCTGGCCGTGATCGGTTATTCGCTGAACGATACCATCGTGGTCTTTGATCGCATCCGCGAGAACTTTCACCGCATGCGCAAGGCGAGTCCCTCCGAGGTCATCAACACCTCGTTGAACCAGACCCTGAGCCGGACGCTCATGACCTCGTTGACCACCCTGCTGGTGTTGATGGCCCTGTTTTATCTCGGTGGCGAGATTATTCATTCGTTCGCGGCCGCCCTCATCGTCGGTGTCCTCATAGGTACCTATTCCTCTCTTTACGTTGCCAGCCCGATAACGCTGATGCTGGGTGTTACCTACAAGGATCTCATCCCGGTGGAAAAAGAGGGCGCCGGGGTCGATACACGCCCCTGACACAGTGCGTGGCGGCGTCGCCGCCCTGTTTGTCCTCTATTGTCTTGATCGCCGGCTTTGCTGGGTGACAAATGACAGGCGTGCAGTCGTCATCGCGTTGATTGACAGGAATCTCCATTAACCACAATCTTGAACATGCGATGAACATCGTCGCCGACACCCAGATCCCCCGTGTTGAACAGGCTTTCAGCCAGTTCGGCGAGATCAGGTTTTGTCCCGGTCGCGACATTGATGCCGAACGGGTCAGGAGCTGTGACATCCTGCTGGTGCGTTCCGTGACCCGGATCAATCATGACCTGCTGGCGCACAGCCGTGTGCGTTTTATCGCCTCGGCCACCAGCGGTATTGATCATGTCGATGTGAATTACCTGCGCAGCCGCAATATCGGCTTTGCCAGTGCCCCGGGGTGCAACGCGCGCGCCGTGGCTGAATACGTGCTCAGCGCGCTGCTGGATCTTGCCGCCGGGCGTGGATTTCGCCTGGCGGAAAAAACCGTGGGCATTATCGGATACGGTCACACGGGATCCCGCGTGGCGCGCTTTCTCGATGCCTTGGGGGTGAAATGCGTTATCAACGATCCGCCGCTGGCCGATAACGGCGGCGTTGCCGGCTTGCAGTCACTGGACGCGGCGCTGGCCTGCGATATCATCACCCTGCACGTCCCCCTGACCACCGGCGGAGATCATCCCACCATCGGCTTACTGGACCGCCGGCGCATCGAGAACCTGCGAAACGGGACCATTGTCGTGAACACGGCGCGGGGAGAGGTGCTTGATGAAGCGGCATTGCTGGACGCTGTCCGCGCCGGCCGATTACACGCCGTCATCGATGTCTGGCAGAATGAACCCTCAATCAACACCGGGTTACTGGCCGCCGTGTACATGGGCACCCCACACATTGCCGGATATAGTCTCGATGGCCGCCTGCGCGCCGTGGACAGTATTTATCTGGCTTGCTGTAACTATTTCAATGAACCCGCGCAGTTCAGCATCGAGCACCCGGCCTCACCCGGGACGCAGATCGTTGATGCAACGGTGACGCTGGATGAGTTGATAAGGCGGCTGACGCACGCGGTGTGTCCGGTCACGGCAGACCATGCCGCTCTGTGCAAGTCCCTGGCCATGGATGACCCGGCGCGGCGGGCGGCGTATTTCGATCAATTGCGGAGAAACTACCCGGATCGCCGCGAATTCAGCAGCGTTTCCGTGCAGGCGCGGGAGTTGCCCGAGAAAACGCTGCGCGTGCTCGAAGCCCTGGGGTTTGCAGTGTGCCGGAATTGAAACGTCTGGGCTTTCTGGCCTCGGGTCGCGGTTCCAACATGCTGGCTATCATCCGGGCCTGCGAGAGCGGACGCTTGCCCGCCAGTCCGGTACTGGTGATCAGTAACAATCCGGATGCCCGGGCGCTGCAACTGGGGAGCGAACACGGCCTCGAAGCCCTGCATATGAGCCGCCGTACGCACGGCGATGCCGCGTCGCTGGATCAGGCCATGACGGCGGCCATGCAGGCGCATCAGGTCGACCTGGTTATCCTCGCCGGTTATATGAAAAAAATCGGACCGCAACTGCTGTCAGCCTATGCCCATCGCATCCTCAATATTCATCCATCGCTGCTACCGAGGCACGGCGGCCGCGGTATGTACGGCATGCACGTGCACGAGGCGGTCATCGCGGCCGGGGAGACGGAAACCGGGGTGACCGTGCACCTGGTCAACGCCGAGTACGACAGCGGCGATATTCTCGCCCGGCGTACGGTCAGTGTGGAAGCGGACGATGACGCCGAATCACTTGCGGCCCGGGTCCTGGAAGTGGAACACCGGCTTTATACCGAGGTGCTCGGAAAAATCCTGAGCGGAGAGATCACCCTGCCGGAATGAACAGCGACTGTCATGATATCGAGCCTGCGGGCACAACAGGGGGTAGCTTTGTTGCACGAACCTGACGCTGCCGGTGCCGGAAAATACATTGCCCGCTGGTACCGGTGCAGTGTTATCGAACAGCCGTTGCCGGTGTTGTTGCTGCTTGGTGTAGTGGCTCTGTTTTTTCTCTATTTCACTTCGTATTTCCGGCTGGATGCCTCGGCGGATTCCCTGTTACTGGAAAATGATCAGGATCTGAAGGCCTATCGTGAAATCGCGCGGCGTTATGAAACGCAGGATTTCCTGTTACTGACCTTCACTCCCACGGGCGATCTGTTAGCAGAGCAAAACCTGACAACCCTCGGTCGCTTGCGTGACAGCATCAGTGCCCTGACCGGTGTGGCATCGGTGCTGAGTATTCTCGATGTGCCTCTGGTGGGACCTGGCAGCGGGTCGTTGTCGGATATTGCCCGGAATGCGAAAACCCTTGGCGATAGCGGCGTGGATCCGGATCGTGCCCGGGAGGAACTGGTGTCCAGTCCCATATTCAGCGAACTGGTGATCAGCAAGGACGGCCAGACTACGGCACTGGTGATCAACCTGCCCGCGGACAGAAAATACCAGGAACTGATACACGAACGTGAGCGTTTGCTGGAACAACGTCGTGACGCTGAATGGTCCAGTGAACAACAGCGCACGCTGGAACAGGTGGATGCCGATTATGAAAATCGCAAGCGGCGGATCGATACGCGTAACCACGAGACCATCAAGGCCATCCGTGCACTGATGCGGGACTACAGCGCTGCCGGGGAATTGCACCTGGGCGGCATCAGCATGATCGCAGATGACATGATCCGCTTTGTTAAAAACGATCTGATCCGTTTCGGTGCCGGCGTCTTCATCTTCCTGGTGCTGATGCTGTGGCTGATATTCCGGCGCTTCCAGTGGATATTGCTGCCGCTGGCCTGTTGCACCTATTCGGGCGTGGTCATGGTCGGGTTGCTGGGCCTGCTGGACTGGCCGGTGACCGTGATCTCGTCGAATTTTATCTCGCTGATGCTGATCCTGACCATGTCCATGAATATCCACCTCATTGTGCGTTACCGTGAACTGTCGCGGGACAACCCGGCACTGGCGCAACCGGAACTGGTCATGCGCACCGCTGAGCGCATGGTGCGGCCGTGCCTGTACACCGCGCTGACCACCATGATCGGTTTTTCATCGCTGGTGGTCAGCCAGATCAAGCCGGTGATCCATTTCGGCCTGATGATGTCCATCGGCCTGCTGGTGACCTTCCTGACTACTTTTATCCTGTTTCCGGGCCTGTTAATGCTGTTTCCCAAACAGGCGGTGAAGGCCGATGAGACGGCCAACCGTGTGACGCCGTGGCTGGGCCGGCTGACACAACGGTATGGCAGGTCCGTCCTGCTTGCCTGTGCCGGAATCGGTCTGGTCAGTGTATTCGGGATGACGCAGTTACGGGTTGAAAACAGTTTCATTAATTATTTCAGTGAAGACACTGAAATTTATCGCGGCCAGCGTGTGATCGATGAAAAGCTGGGCGGGACGACACCGCTGGACGTCATCCTCGATTTTGACCTTGAAGGTGGCGCAACAGCAGCGGAACACGAAGACAGCGGCTTCGAGGAACTCGACGCCCTGTTCGCCGGTATCGAATCCGATCCGGCGGACAGCTGGTTTACGGCGCAGCGGCTGGATCGCATCAGCGCCGTGCATGATTATCTTGACAGCCTGGATGCTGTCGGCAAGGTCCTGTCACTGAACTCCTTTCTCGAGGTCATGCGTGAGGTCAACAACGGCCAGCCCACCGACGCCTTTGAAATGGCGCTGGTGTACAAGCGCATGCCCGAAGACATACGCGCCAGTCTGATCGATCCCTATATTTCAATCGCGGCGGATCAGGCCCGTATCAATGTGCGTATCATTGACTCCATGCCCGATCTCAGACGCCAGGAACTGTTACAACGGATCCACCAGGACCTCGATGAGAAACTCGGCTTACCACCATCAGAGTATCGCCTCACCGGCATGCTGGTGCTTTATAACAACATGCTGCAAAGCCTGTTTCGTTCCCAGATCCTGACCCTGGGTGCGGTCATGCTCGGCATTGCTCTGATGTTGTGGTTGCTGTTCCGATCCGTGCGGCTGGCGGTTATCGGCATATTGCCTAATCTGCTTGCCGCGGTGGCGGTGCTCGGCCTGATGGGCCTCGCCGGCATTCCGCTGGATATGATGACCATCACCATCGCCGCCATTACCATAGGCATCGCGGTTGATGATTGCATTCATTATATTTACCGTTTTCGTGAGGAGTTCGCCAGGCACGGGCAATACCGCAAGACCATGCATTATTGCCACGCCAATATCGGTGCGGCCATGTTTTACACCTCGATCACAATAATCATTGGATTCTCTATCCTGATTTTGTCAAACTTCATCCCCACGATAATCTTCGGGCTGTTGACCACGCTGGCCATGCTCGTAGCCCTGCTTGCCGCCCTGACGCTGCTACCGGAACTGATTCTGGTGATCAGGCCGTTCGGCGAAGAACACGAAGAACAAACATAACAAGCTGCCCATCAATGAAACATCGACTTTCGGATCTGTATCGCAACACCGTGCTTGTGCATCCGCTGCTGACGCTGGTGCTGCTGGGATTACTGTTTGCTTTTTTTGCCTGGCATACACGGGACTTCAGGCTCGATGCCTCGGCGGATTCACTGCTGCTGGAAAATGACCGGGATTTGCAGACCTTTCGCCAGATCAGCAAACGTTATGAAGGCAACGAGTTCGTATTCGTGACCTTTACACCCAAAGGCGATTTGTTCAGCGATGAAACACTGGCGATTCTCAAGCGCTTGCGCGATGAGCTCGGCGCGCTGGATAACATCGATTCCTACACTTCCATTATCGATGTGCCCCTGGTCAAGGTAATCGAGGGATCCATCGTTGATGTGGCCGACAACTATCGCACGCTGGAGTCGCCGGATATCGATCTCGACAAGGCCAAACAGGAGCTGGTTGACAGTCCGCTGTATGAAAACCTGCTTATCAGCGATGACGGCGATACCACCGCCGTGTTGTTGTATTTACGTTCCAACGAGGAATACCGGGCACTGCAGACACAGAGAAACGATCTGTTGATCCGCAGGAACCAGGCCGGTCTTACGGAGGACGAGCAACGAACCCTGGAAGTGGTGAACAAGCGCTATGTCCAGGTCAAACAGGAAGTGGACAGGGCCAACCACCAGGTCATTGCCGACATCCGCCGGGTCATGGACGATTACCGTCATTACGGCACGCTGTATCTCGGTGGCGTACCCATGATTGCCGATGACATGATTACCTTTATACGCAACGATCTGGTGGTCTTCGGTATCGGTGTGTTTGTTTTCCTGGTGATCATGCTGACCCTGATCTTCCGGCAACCGCGCTGGGTGATGTTACCGCTGTTGAGTTGCGCCTATTCCGGACTGTTGATGATGGGATTGCTCGGTCTGGCAGGCTGGCAGGTGACAGTCATTTCCTCGAACTTCATTTCCCTGATGCTGATCCTGACCATGTCGATGAACGTGCACCTGGTGGTGCGTTACCGGCAACTGCGCAAGGATTACCCGGACAGCGATCACCGCGAACTGGTGCACCTGACTACGCAAAAAATGGTCTGGCCCTGCCTGTATACGGCACTGACCACGATGATGGGTTTCGGCTCGCTGGTGGTCAGTGAAATCAAGCCGGTGATCGACTTCGGCTGGATGATGACCATTGGTTTGTCGGTCACATTCCTGACTTCGTTCCTGTTGTTTCCCGCTATCCTGGTACTGCTCGGGCGTACGTCCGCGAAGGAGCAGGTTCGCGAGGAAGTGCCGTTTACCGCGGCGCTGGCCGGCGCCACGCAGCATCACGGCGGCAAGATCCTCATCGCCAGTATCGCGCTCGCCGTATTCACCGTGGTCGGAGTCACCCGGCTCAAGGTGGAGAACAGCTTTATCAATTACTTCAGTGACAGCACCGAGATATACCAGGGTCTGAAACTGATCGATGACAAACTGGGCGGCACCACGCCACTGGATGTCATCCTCAAATTCGATACCTACCAGAACGGTGATGGCGCGGATGCGGATGCGGACGACGAATTTGCCGCCCTGTTCGGCGGTATAGAATCGGACCCCGCGGATTACTGGTTTACCAACTACAAGATCGACCTGATTAAGGAGGTGCACGATTACCTGGACAGCCTGGATGCCGTCGGCAAGGTGCTGTCGCTGGCCTCGGTGGTACGGGTGGCTGAAAGTCTGATCAAGGCGGACAGCTTTGACACCTTCGAACTGGCCATTCTGTACAAACGGCTGCCGGAGGAACTCAAGGCCAGCATGCTGAATCCGTATATGAACATCGAGGCGGACGAGGCCCGGATCAGCCTGCGCATCCGGGATTCCCTCGAAGATCTGCGGCGCAAGGAACTGATCGGGAAAATTGACCACGATCTGCAACATGAGATCGGCCTGGCGCCGGATGAATATCAGCTCACCGGCCTGTTGATCATGTACAACAACATGCTGCAGAGCCTGTTTCGTTCCCAGATCCTGACCCTGGGCGTGGTCATGCTGGGTATCGCGCTGATGTTGCTGATCCTGTTCCGATCCGTGAAACTGGCCATCATCGGTATCATCCCCAATATACTCGCGGCGGGCGCGATCCTGGGCCTGATGGGCTGGCTGGATATCCCGCTGGACATGATGACGATTACCATCGCCGCCATCACCATCGGCATCGCTGTGGATAACGCCATCCATTACATCTACCGTTTCCGCGAGGAGTACGCCATTCACGGCGATTATCTGAAAACCATGCGGGTCTGCCACGCCAACATCGGCCGGGCGGTGTTCTACACGGCGATTATCATCATTATCGGTTTCTCGATCCTGGTGCTGTCCAATTTCATCCCGACCATTTATTTCGGTCTGCTCACCGCGTTGGCCATGTTTATTGCACTGCTTGCGGCCCTGACCCTGCTGCCCAAACTCATTTTGCTGTGGCGGCCGTTCTGAGTCCCGGGATTACCGGCCTGGTTACGGATTTTTTCTCTGAATTGAAAGAGTTACGACGGAAAGCCGAATCCGTGAGTGGCGTCACAGAATTCACTTTTCATAAACAGACAGAAATTATTACAATACCCGGCCCCGGGCACGGGTGAAGCCCGACTGCCCGTGCGTTGAGTGGTCTGCATACTGAGACAGGTTTACTGATGAAACGTCCGGGTATTCCGGGCGTCATACTAAAGCGGGAATACCCGGTCAGTACGGGCGTTCCGATAAAAATTCTGTACCGAGGGAATAAAATGAGAACGACACTATCCTTTGTCATCGCGATCCTGATATCGATGTCAGCCGCAGGGGTGCAAGCGGCTACCAGTGCCACCGAAGTGGTGCGTGATACCGCCACCCAGGTCCTGGATCGCATCAAGTCAGAGAAACAGCAGCTGGAGGAACACCCCGAGCGGGTTTACGAACTGGTTAACGAACTGGTCATACCGCATTTTGATTTCATCAGCATGTCCAAGTGGGTACTGGGGAAAAACTGGGGATTGGCGACAGAAGATGAAAAGAGTCAGTTCACCGACGAGTTTCGCACCCTGCTGGTTCGCACCTACGCCAAGGCATTGCTGGAGTATTCCGACCAGGAAATCCGCTATATCGACGAGCAGAACAGCGCCAATTCCAACCTGGTGGTGGTGAAAACCGAGGTTACCCAGTCGGGTTCGAATTCAATCCCCATCCATTACCGCATGCACGTGAGCGGCGGTGACTGGAAAGTGATCGACGTCGCCGTAGACGGCGTCAGTCTGGTTTCCACGTACCGGGGAGAATTTGCTTCCCATATCAGGAAAAACGGCATCAGCAATCTGATAACCCGGCTGGCGGAAAGAAATACAGAGTCACTGCAACGCTAACAGCTGTCGCAGACAAGCTGTCGTTTCCCGACTGCAATCTCCCCTTCAATCGGTATAATACCCGGGGCCGTCATCACTGGCGGCCCCGGTCCGGTTTACCGCATGCACTGCGGACACATCCACATAAATTCGAGTGAGAAAGAATGATGACTCCTGAACAGATCAGGCAAATGATAGAGGCTGGTATTCCCGGTTGCGAGGCGCGAGTGCGCGGCGATGACGGCACCCATTTCGAGGCGCTGATCATCAGTGATGAATTCAAAAATAAAACGACCCTGCAGCAACACCAGATTGTCTATAAAGCCCTGGGTGAGAAGATGGGCACCGATATCCATGCCCTGGCCATGCGCACCCTTACCCGGGAACAGTGGCAGCAGTCCCCGGAGTTTTCCGGAACACGGGACTGACGCCTGCATGGACAGACTGATCATCCATGGCGGTTCGGCACTGCGTGGCGAGATCTCCATTTCGGGTGCCAAGAACGCGGCACTGCCCATCCTGTCGTCCACCCTGCTCGCCGATTCCCCGGTGACCATCGGCAATGTCCCCCACCTGCACGACATCACCACGACCATGGAATTGCTGGGGCGGATGGGTTCGCAGTTGCTGGTGGATGAAAAAATGAACATCGAAGTGGATAACAGCACGGTCAATAACATGCACGCGCCGTATGAACTGGTGAAGACCATGCGTGCCTCGATCCTGGTGCTGGGGCCGTTGCTGTCACGATTCGGCCAGGCCGATGTCTCATTGCCCGGTGGCTGTGCCATCGGTTCGCGTCCGGTCAATATTCACCTCAATGGCCTGACGCAAATGGGCGCCGATATCCAGGTGGAGGGGGGGTATATCAAGGCCAAGGCCAGGCGCCTGCGCGGTGCGCGGCTGAATCTGGACATGGTCACCGTGACCGGCACGGAAAACCTGATGATGGCGGCGACTCTGGCCCGGGGAACCACGATTATTGAAAATGCCGCCCGTGAGCCCGAGGTGATTGACCTGGCCAACTGCCTGATCAGCATGGGTGCGTTTATCGAGGGCGCGGGCACGGACCGCATAGAGATCGAAGGTGTCGAAACGCTGAGCGGCTGTCACTACGATATTCTGCCGGATCGCATCGAATCGGGAACCTACCTGGTGGCGGCCGCGATGACCGGCGGCAAGATCCGACTCAAGCACACGCGACCACAAATTCTCGATGCCGTGCTGGCCAAGCTTGAGGAGGCCGGAGCCAGTATTACTTGCGATGAAAATTCCATCAGCCTGGACATGCACGGCAGGCAACCTGCGTCCGTCGATCTGCATACCTCGCCGTTTCCCGGTTTCCCCACGGACATGCAGGCCCAGTTCACGGCCATGAACTGCATCGCCTCCGGCACCGGCACCATCACCGAGACGGTGTTTGAAAACCGGTTTATGCACATTCATGAATTGCAGCGGATGGGTGCGAACCTGAAGCTGGAAGGCAATACCGTCATCAGCAGGGGAGTGGACAGGCTGAACAGCGCCCCGGTGATGGCGACCGACCTCAGGGCATCGGCCAGCCTGGTGCTGGCCGGCCTGGTGGCGGAGGGTGAAACGGTGGTCGATCGTATCTATCATATCGACCGCGGTTACGAGACCATCGAGGAAAAACTCAGTGCCCTGGGTGCACACATCAAACGTGTGCCGAGCCGGTAAGCAGTTCACGGCAACAGGTATGGCTGCACCCATACACCTTGTATCCAATCAGCAGCCGCGATCCGGATAACCGGCTGATACACTTTCGTCCCTGAGCGCAACGGGATCATTATGATGAAAAATACGCTGACCATCGCCGTTTCCAAGGGCCGTATCCTTGAAGAGTGCCTGCCTTTACTGGAGCAGGCCGGCATCCGCCTGCTCGAGGATCCCGGTAAAACCCGCAAGTTGATCCTGGAGACCAGTCGGGCGGATCTGAAAATAATCATCGTTCGCGCCACGGATGTTCCCACTTACGTGGCGTACGGCGCGGCGGATCTCGGCGTGGCCGGCAAGGATGTGCTGCTGGAATACGGGGGTGACGGGCTGTACGAACCCCTGGATCTGGGCATTGCCCGCTGCCGCATGATGCTGGCCGGACCCGCGCAGGCCACGAACGGTCACGGCCGTTTGCGAATTGCCACCAAGTACGTCAATACCACACGGCGTTATTTTGCCGATCAGGGCAAGCAGGTGGAGCTGATCAAGCTTTACGGATCGATGGAACTGGCGCCGCTGCTGGGACTGGCCGATCGTATCGTCGATCTGGTGGATACCGGCAAAACCCTGAAGGAGAACGGTCTGACACCCCTGGAATTGATCACCGACATCAGTTCACGGCTGATCGTCAACAAGGCTGCCATGAAAATGAAACACGGGATAATAAAACCCCTGATCGATGACCTGGCAAGGACGGTGGCCCGGTGAGTATGCGACGGCTTGACAGTAGCGCCGCCGATTTCGACCAGCAACTGAGCCGGCTACTGGCCACCACCGATGAGCCGGATGCGGATATCCGCAAACGCGTCGAAGCCATCCTTGCCGATGTCCGCGAGCGTGGCGATACGGCGCTGCTGGAATACACCAACCGCTTTGACCAGCGCGATGCCGCGTCTGTTAATGAACTCGTGGTTAGCCCGGACAGGCTGGCGGCCGCCGTCAATACTATCGATGCGGACCTGGTTGCGGCTTTGCAGGAAGCCTGCCGGCGGGTACGCGATTATCATCAAAAACAGAAAGCCGAATCCTGGACCTATATCGATGCCGACGGTAATGAACTCGGCCAGAAGGTCACACCCCTTGATCGCGTCGGTGTCTACGTCCCGGGTGGCAAGGCGGCATATCCCTCGTCCGTGATCATGAATGTGATCCCGGCGCAGGTGGCCGGCGTTCCCGAAATCATCATGGTTGTGCCCATGCCGGGCGGTGTCATGAACCCGACCGTACTGGCCGCGGCCCACATAGTCGGGGTGGAAAAGGTGATTGCCATTGGCGGTGCCCAGGCGGTTGCAGCCCTGGCGTACGGCACCGAAACCGTCCCCAGGGTGGACAAGATCGTCGGCCCCGGCAACATTTATGTGGCTACGGCCAAGCGCATGGTATTCGGCACGGTCGGTATCGACATGATTGCCGGTCCATCCGAAGTGCTGGTGGTCTGTGACAGCGGGGCCAACCCGGACTGGATTGCCATGGACCTGTTCGCCCAGGCCGAACACGATGAACACGCTTGTTCCATACTCGTCTGCCCCGACGCCGCCTTTCTCGACCGGGTCGAACACAGCATTGAACGGCTGCTGCCGGAGATGGAGCGGGCGGACATCATACGCGCCTCGCTCGCGGCCAACGGCGCCCTGATCCGGGTTCGGGACCTGAACGATGCCGCGGACGTAGTCAACCGGGTGGCGCCGGAACACCTGGAACTGGCACTGTCCGATCCGGACCCGGTGCTGGCCGATATCCGTCATGCCGGTGCCATCTTTATCGGTCACTACGCCGCCGAATCCCTCGGCGATTACTGCGCCGGCCCCAACCATGTGCTCCCCACAGCCCGCAGTGCGCGGTTTTCATCACCGCTGGGTGTGTATGATTTTCAGAAACGCTCCTCGCTGATCCGCTGTACGCAAACATCGGCCGCCGTGCTGGCCCGCACCGCCACGGTGCTGGCCCGGGGTGAAGGTCTCACCGCCCATGCACGATCAGCCGAATACCGTCTGAAATCCGGATCAACATGAGTTCCGTTGATGAACGCATAGCCTGCTGGGTCAGCCCGGCGATCCGGGCCATGCAGGCTTACCATGTGCCCGCTGCCGGCGGCCTGGTGAAACTCGATGCCATGGAAAACCCCTACACGTGCTCACAGGCATTGCGGGAGGAATGGCTGAACGCACTCAAGGCCGCCGAACTCAACCGTTACCCGGATCCCGATGCGGCGGCAACGAAACAGGCTCTTCGATCAGTGATGCGGGTGCCAGATGAACTGGCATTACTGGTTGGTAACGGTTCGGACGAAATCATTCAGATGATCATCACCGTGCTGGCGGCGCCGGGGCGCACGGTGCTGGCTCCGGAACCCGGATTTGTCATGTACCGGATCCTGGCGCAAGCACTGGGATTGCGTTATCACGGTGTGCCGCTGCAGGAGGATTTCAGTCTCGATGTCGGGGCCATGCTGGCGGCGATCGAGGAAACCCGACCGGCGGTGATTTTTATGGCATCGCCCAACAACCCCACGGGGAATCTGTTCAGTCGTAAAGACATGATCCGTATCATCGAGGCCGCACCGGGACTGGTGGTGGTCGATGAAGCCTATTTTATTTTTGCCGGTGATGGTTGTATGGATTTGCCTGTTCGTTACCCGCACCTGCTGGTCATGCGTACCCTGTCAAAGCTGGGACTGGCCGGACTTCGGGTCGGGTGTGTCGCCGGTAACGAAGCCTGGATTTCGGAACTGGACAAGATTCGCCTGCCTTACAATATCAATGTGCTTTCACAAATCAGCACTGATTTTTTTCTCGCCCATTACCCGCTGCTCGAGGAACAGGCTGATGTCATTCGTCGGGATCGCAACGTTCTGTACCAGGCGTTGCAACGGCTTGACGGTATCCGTGTTCACCCCAGTGATGCCAATTTCCTGCTGTTTCAAACCACAACACAGGCAGCCGACACCGTGCATCAAGCCCTGAAAGACCGCGGAATCCTGATCAAGAACCTGCACGGAACTCATCCATTGCTGGATCAGTGCTTGCGGGTCACCGTGGGCACGGCGGAGGAGAACGAAAAGTTTCTTATGGCACTTGGGGCGGTTTTACGGTGAACGGGGAACAGGTAACGGGTAACAGGGAACAGAGGCACCCAGGTGTCTGCCTTGGCAACCAGCCAGGTGTCTGCCTTCAGGCTGATACCGTACTAAAGGCAGTGAACGGTGAACAGTGAACAGTGAACGGTGAATGGTGAATAGTGATTCGTGAACGGTGAGTGTTGACTGAGTGCAGGTCTGACACACACTTTGCCCACTCACCACTCACCACTCACCACTCACCACTCACCACTCACCACTCACCACTCACCACTCACCACTCACCACTCACCACTCACCACTCACCACTCACCACTCACCACTCACCACTCACCACTCACCACTCACCACTCACCACTCACCACTCACCACTCACCACTCACCATCATTGCAGAAGATTAGGCCGGCGATTGACTGTTACTTCGATGGTTTTTTCTTCCCAGCCGCGCATAATTTTTACATTAATACGGGTCCCCGGCTGGTAGTCCGAGATCATACGGATGACCTGTCCCGGATCGGTGACCGGTTTATCATCGATGCTGACAATGATATCGCCCGGCATCATCCCGGCATTATGCGCCGGGCCATTTTCATAGATGCCGGCTATGAGTACACCGGTCTGGCCGAGATCCGCCTGTTCGAGGATTATCGGTGACAGAATCTGTGCCTCGATGCCCAGCCAGCCGCGTTCCACGCTGCCCCGGGCAATGATCTGGTCCATGACATCAATGGCGATATTCACCGGTACCGCAAGGCCGATACCCTGGGAACCGCCGGTGTTGGAGATCATGGCCGAATTCAGCCCGATCATGGCGCCATCAACGTTGACCAGTGCGCCTCCGGAATTACCCGGATTGATGGCCGCATCGGTCTGGATGAAGTTTTCGGCGCTGGTAATACCGAGGCGAGTGCGACCCATGGCACTGATGATGCCCTGGGTTACGGTCTGTCCGAAATCGAAAGGATTGCCGATGGCCAGCACCACATCACCGGTTTGCATGCGGGTTGGGTCGCCGATGGTAATGCTTGGCAATGCATCCATGTCGGTTTTCAGCACGGCCACATCAGTGCCCGGATCACTGCCCATCAGTGTAGCTGTACCGTTGCGTCCGTCGGCGAGAGTGATGCTGATCGAATCCGCATCACGGACAAGGTGGGCGCTGGTGAGAATATAACCCTCGGGGCGGATGATCACGCCGGACCCCAGGTTGTTGCGGCGCTGGTTCGGCGTCGCCGGCACTTTACCGAAAAAGCGTTTGAAAATAGGATCCTGGAACAAGGGATGGGTCTGTTGCTGGAAATAGCTGGAGGCATAGACATTGACCACGGCCGGGGCGCTGCGGGCCACGGCCGCACGGTAGGTGTGTGTGGCCGTGTTGTCGGTGTTGCTATTCAACCATTCAGGGTTGAACAGCAATACGATCAGGGCCAGGCTCATGCCGGCCATGATGGATTGCAGAATAAAGATGATGGTCTTGCGGGTCAGCATAGTGTTATCGTGTTATTGATTCGGATCAAATAGCGCAACCAAAACCCTGCCAGTTTAATTGATCATGATATAATGCCGGTACTGCTGATTCACAGGTTTTGGGGAAATTTCCAATGAGTAATGAAGTTATGAACAGTAATCGGCGCCGTTTTCTGACCGCGGCGGCGACCGTGGTGGGAGGCGCAGGCGTCGTGGCAACAGCGGTTCCTTTTATTTCCACGCTGACACCGAGCGCCCGGGCCCGGGCTATTGGCGCCCCGGTGGAGATCGATCTTAGTGATCTGGCGCCGGGCGGGCTCAAAATCGAACAGTGGCAGGGCAAGCCGATCTGGATTTTGCGCCGCAATGACGCGGATCTTTCCGGCCTGGAACAACTCGACGACAAGCTCAGGGATCCCGATTCGGAAGTGGAACAGCAGCCTGATTATGCCAGCGACAAATATCGCTCCATCAAACCTGAATACCTGATCGTGGTCGGTCTTTGTACTCATCTTGGATGTTCGCCCAGCTACGTGCCGCAGGATGAGGATCATTCGCTGGGGGATGACTGGCTGGGCGGGTTTTTCTGTCCCTGTCACGGCTCCAAGTTTGATCTTGCGGGGCGTGTCTATGCAGGCGTTCCGGCGCCGACCAACCTGCTGGTGCCGCCACACAAGTACCTGAGCGACACCCGGGTACTGATTGGCGATGATTCGGGAGTAAGCTGATGGAGAAAGTGACTCAGGCATTGAACGGTCTGCTCGGCTGGGTGGATGACCGCTTTCCGCTCTCGAAGATGTGGAATGAGCACCTGGCTAGGTACTACGCCCCCAAAAATTTCAATTTCTGGTATTTCTTCGGTTCCCTGGCGCTGTTCGTGCTGGTGATCCAGATCGTCACCGGCATCTGGTTGACCATGAATTACAAGCCCTCCGCGGAGCATGCCTTTGCTTCGGTGGAATACATCATGCGTGATGTGGAATGGGGCTGGTGGATGCGCTATATGCACTCTACCGGGGCTTCGGCTTTCTTCATCGTCATCTATTTGCACATGTTCCGCGCGCTGCTCTATGGTTCTTACAAGAAACCGCGCGAACTGCTCTGGCTTACGGGCATGATCATCTATTTCACCCTCATGGGTGAGGCCTTCTTCGGTTACCTGTTGCCCTGGGGGCAAATGTCCTACTGGGGCGCGCAGGTCATCATTTCCCTGTTTGGCGCCCTGCCGTGGATCGGGGATGACCTGGCCCTGCTCATCCGCGGCGATTTCGTGGTCTCCGATGTGACCCTGAACCGCTTCTTCTCGCTGCATGTGATAGCCCTGCCGCTGGTGCTCTGTGGCCTGGTTGCGGCTCATATCCTGGCGCTGCACGAAGTCGGGTCCAATAACCCTGACGGTATCGAGATCAAGAAAAACAAGGACGCCAACGGCGTCCCTCTGGATGGTATTCCCTTCCATCCCTATTACACGGTCAAGGATATTGTCGGCGTGGTGGTGTTTCTGATCTTTTTCTGCGCGGTAGTGTTCTTTGCCCCTGAGATGGGCGGCTATTTCCTCGAACACGCCAACTTTATTCCGGCAGATCCACTGAAAACCCCGGAACACATCGCCCCGGTCTGGTACTTCACGCCGTTCTACGCCATATTGAGGGCGGTGCCGAATCAGCTTGGTGGTGTCATCGCCATGGGTGCATCCACCGTGCTGTTCATGTTCCTGCCATGGCTGGATCGCAGCCCGGTCAAATCGATACGTTATCGCGGGCGCAAGTACAAAACGGCGTTGGCGCTGTTTGTGATCAGTTTTATCACTCTTGGTTATCTGGGCATGCAGCCGGCGACACCGACATTTACCTGGATAGCACGGTTTTTCTCGGTGATATATTTTGCATTTTTCCTGTTAATGCCGTTTTACACCCGGACGGATGATGACAAACCGGTGCCGGAGAGGGTGAGGTAGCATGATGAGAACAATCACACTCTTTACCCTGATTGCCCTTTTGCCGGCCCCGGGATTCGCTGCCGGCGGCGGTGTAAAACTCATGCACGCCGATGTCGATCTCGGTGACAAGGAGTCCCTGCAGCGGGGCGCGGCAACGTTTGTGAATTATTGCATGGGTTGTCATTCGGCTTCCTACATGCGCTACAACCGTATCGGCAAGGATCTGGGGATCAGCGATGATGTACTGGAGTCCAACTTTATCTTCAATCCGGAAGACAAGGTAGGCGATACCATGGAGATTGCCATGCGCAAAAGCGATGCCGAAAACATCTATTTTGCCGTCAACCCGCCGGACCTGTCAGTCATCGCCCGTTCCCGGGGTGCTGACTGGCTGTATACGTACTTCATGACTTTCTACAAGGACGAGTCCCGCCCCATGGGGGTAAATAACCTGGTATTCAAGGATGTGGGTATGCCGCACGTGCTCTGGCAAAAACAGGGCATGCAGGCACCGGTATACGAAATGGTCAGAACCGCTGATGGCGGCGAGAAGAAGGTGATCACGGGGTTGGAACAGATTTCCCGGGGCTCACAATCAACCGAAGAATACCAGCAGACGGTCCGGGACCTGGTGAATTTCCTGGTCTATCTGGGTGAACCGGCCCAGCTCAAGCGCAAAACGGTCGGCTTCTGGGTGCTGTTTTACCTGATCGTGCTGTTACTGCCGGTGGTGTATCTCTTGAAAAAGGAATACTGGCGCGATATCCACTGACCGCGTAGTGTGATTTTTATTGTATAATCGCGCTCCTTTTTCAATCTTACGAGGGTGTAATGGGTAGCATGGCCAATCGGCGCTCAATCATGGTGTTATATTCGGATCCTGACGGATTGTTGGGCCACTGCACCCGTCTGGTGTTGGCGGAAAAGGACATCAACGTGGAAATCAATTTCGTCCAGGAGGGAGAGCGGCCCGAGGAGCTGGCAGAGTTGAATCCCTACAATTCAATACTGACACTGATCGATCGCGATCTGGTCCTCTATGATGCCCAGATCATCATGGAATATCTGGACGAGCGTTTTCCTCACCCGCCCCTGTTGCCCGTGGATCCGGTCAACCGCGCCAGCAATCGCCAGTTACGCTACCGGGTCATGCGTGATCTGTACAGCCTCATCAATGACATCGAGGGTGATAATGACATCGCCGCGGCCAATGCCCGTAAAACCCTGCGCGATAACCTCACTGCGATAGCCCCGGCATTTGCACAAAAACCCTTTTTCATGTCCGATGAGTACACCCTGGTGGACTGCTGTATGGCACCGCTGTTATGGCGTTTGCCCCTGTACGGTGTCAAGTTGCCGGGTTCGGCCAAGCCGTTGCTGGCATACGCCGATCGCCTGTTCGAAAAGCCGGCATTCAAGAGCAGCCTTTCCGGCGCCGAGAAGGAGATGCGCGAGGACTACTTTCATAACCGTCCCGGTGTGAATTTATCGTGACTTCCAATCGCCCCTATCTGATACGGGCGCTGTATGAATGGATTCTGGACAACCGCCACACCCCGTACCTTCTGATCAACGCGGACAAGGCTGACGTCAATGTGCCCCGGCAATTTATCGAAGATGGAAAAATCATCCTCAATATTTCACCGTCGGCGGTACAGGATCTTGAACTTGGAAACGAGTGGGTACTGTTCAGCGCACGGTTCAGTGGCAACCGATTCGATATCCAGGTGCCGGTGCAGGCCATCATGGCCGTCTATGCGCGGGAAAACGGCCAGGGCATGATATTTCCAGAAGAGGAAGATACGGCCGCCGGGGAAAAGTCACCAACCGCGGATGCCGATACGAACAAGGCCGGTAAACCGCACCTGAAGGTCATCAAGTAAACGCTGCGTTGTACTATCGAAGCAACTGTAACCACGGTCTGCTGCGCGATACCGGCATTCGGCCAGTGCCGGGCAAACGAGGAATCCGTGGCCGTTGTATTAATCCGTGTACTGAAACAGCCTGACGACTTTTTGCACGCCGCCCGTTTTTCGGGCGATGTCGGTGGCGCGGTCGGCTTCTTCACGTGTCACCAGCCCCATCAGATAGACGACGCCAGCTTCAGTCACCACCTTGATAGCCATACCGTTGATATCCTGGGCAGTTATTAATTTTGTTTTAAGCTTTGATGTAATTACGCTGTCACTGCTTCGTGCGAGCAGTGAGCTGGGGGCGGCTACGGAGATTTCATCATAGACATGAACGACCTTGTCAATACCACGCACCAGTTCGACCGCCTGGCGTTTCAGGGCTTCCGTGGGCGCCTCGCCGGAGAGCAGGACACGCATATTGTAACTGGTAACGTTGATATGGGCCTGCTCATTGAGTTCCTTGTTTTCAAAAATCATCCTGGTTGCCTTGAGTTCAATGGATTGATCCTCGATCACGGTTCCGGCGGTACGCCGGTCAGCGGCCAGTGATGCAGCCGTGGCGCCGCCACCGACCACGACTGCGGCGCAGCCGTGCAGGGTTGTGATAACAATCAGAATCGCTGCCAGTCGGTATAATGTGCTTTTAGTCATAAATACTATTCCTGTCCCAGTAACTGTCGGTCGATAAGGTCGCAGATCGAATGAATGATCATCAGATGTACTTCCTGGATACGTGCGGTTGACCAGCTCGGCACACGGATTTCGATGTCCGTTTCGTGCATGAGGTCGGCCATCTGGCCACCGTCGCGCCCGGTCAGGGCGACAACATTCATATTCCGATCGTGGGCGGCATCGATGGCGTGAATGATATTGTGTGATTCACCGCTGGTGGAAATCGCCAGCAACACATCGTCAGCATGGCCCAGGGCGCGGATCTGCTTGGAAAATATATCGGCGTACTGGTAGTCGTTGGCGATGGAGGTGATGGTTGACGTATCCGTGGTCAGGGCGATGGCCGGCAGACCGGGACGTTCCATCTCGAAGCGGTTGAGCATTTCCGACGAGAAATGCTGGGCGTCGCCGGCCGACCCGCCGTTACCACAGCTCAGTATCTTGTTTTCACTGAGCAGGCAGCGGGTCATCAGCGTCGCTGCCGCTGCAATCGGTTCGGCAATTTGGTCAACGCATTCAGTCTTGAGCTGTATGCTTTCGTTGAAATTATCTTTAATACGCTGGATCAGATCCATGGGTCAGTTCCAAAAGCCGGTTGATACCTGGAAAATTGCCGGGACATTATGCCTGAAACGCGTCTCTTATCCAGTCAATCGTCGGCTTGTCGAGATTCCCGGTGACGGTGACCACATCGAAGCGGTAACAGTAGTTATCAGGATTTTTCAAAGATTGCAGGTACTGTAGCGCGGTTTTGGTGATGCGTTGGCACTTTCTGGCATCGATGGTCTCGGCGGCATTCAGGATACGGTTGTTCCTGCGGTAGCGGACCTCGACGAAGGCAATGATACCGCCGTCACGCATGATCAGGTCAATTTCGCCGAAACGGCCCCGGTATTTGCGGGTCAGGGTGATCAGGCCCGAAACTTCGAGATGTTGGCAGGCGATGGTTTCGGCCCGATCCCCTGTCGTGGTGGTGGCTACCTGCCGTGAATTCAAGGCTGACTGCCGACGACGGGTTGCGGCAGACCATCAACGAACTGTGCCCAGGCCAGGTAGTGCTGGATGCGCCCCTGGTCGGCCACATAGAGATTACCGGTCGCGCCACTGAAGCGTTTGCCGCTGTCCGCTGCCAGACCCGGCAGGCCGGGAATGACCGAGTAAGCGTCGTAACCCAGCGCGTAGAGCCGTTGATAATTGGCAGCTGATTGCGGCCAGGTTTGCCCGATCACGGATTTGGCCCGGTTGTGATAAAAGTCCGGGTCAATTGTCCACGGCACATCGGCAAACAGGATCCGGTTCATATCGGCATCACGCACCGGGTCGGGTTGACCGGAGTACACATGCGATGTGGCGTATACGGGTAAATCACCGGCCCTGAGAAAGCGAATATGCGGCATGACCTGGCGGGCGATGTCCGGTGGACTGGCAATAAAGATAAAATCAGCGTCCTGGCGGCGGCGTTCCTCACCGTGAATGCTGCGGTTGAGTACGGCGCGCAGTTCCCGGGTTCTCTCCTTGCTGCTGTCGGTGTTCAGCAGCCTGCGTATCGGTTCGGAATAATCCTCGGTTTCGCTGTCATACACCGCGTGTTCCAGTAATACGCCACCGAGTTCCTGCCAGCGTTCACGAAAGGCCGTCAAAACACGATTGCCCCATTCATCACCGGTGCTGATAGCCAGCGCCCGGGCATGGCCGTCAAACCAGGCCCGCTCGGCGACCTGCATGGCTTCGTCTTCCGGGGACAGGGTCAACTGAAAAAAATTAACGCCCGGTTTAACGCTTTCAAAAGCAGCATTGTTCAAATCTCCGTCAAAGTAATTCAGCACCATGGTTTTGGTGGTGATGCTGCCTTGTTGCAACAGTCTGTCAATAGCGGTTTTTTCCAGTGGGCCGATGATGAAATCCGCGCCTTCACTGACGGCGTTCTGGTATTGCTCGATGATGTTGAGACTGTCCGTGTTGTAAAAGCGGATACGGGTATTGGCATCATCGCTGTCGTACCAGGCAGCGACAAAGCCATCGCGAATGGCCCGCGATGCATCGGCAAATCGTCCCGAGAACGGTAACAGCAGGGCCAGGTTCTGTGGGCGCGTGGCCAGCTCCTCGCTACTGACAATGAGGCCGGGGACAATCTCCGCCAGCGCTCCGTGATCCGGGTAGCGGGCCGACCAGTCTTCGAGTACGAGTTTGAGGTTTTTCGGATTCGCCATGTGGGTACGGTAAATCAACGCCAGCTCACCCCAACCGGCTCCGGCCGGCGCATCCGCGGCGCGCAGCTCTTCCAGCCCGGCATTGTCGAGTTTTTCCAGCAGTTGCCACAGTGCCGCGTTATTGTCGCTGTGCTCGGCCGGAGAGCCGGGCAGGGTACTCAGGGTCAGGCGATCCGACAGCGCTTCCCGCCACAAACCGAGTTGTTCCAGCGCGGCGGCCTTGATATCGTACCAGGCGCTTTTCAGATTGCCGGGCGCCGTGTCTACGGGTTCGGGTCCGAGCGTCTCCACGGCAGTCCGGGCGTCCCCCCGTGCCAGTGCGATGCGGGCTATCAGCACGGTTTTCTGCAGCGAACGGATCTGTTCATCATCTTTTTCTACAAGAGTGAGAATTTCCTCGGCCCGGTTGTAATCAGCGGCCTCGACCAGCGCCGCGGCGGCCTTCAGCCGGTATTCATCGGCCCGTGCGCCATCCGCTTCGGCCAGCGCCAGGTAGGCGTCCGCTGCCGCCAGGAAATCACCGCTGTCGATGAATTGCGTGGCCTGTTGCTGTTGTTGCAGTAAGGCTTCGTCATCGAGCGATTTCGTCTGGCTGGCCGGACCGCAGGCGCTGACAAAAAGCAGTAACAGGCACAGGGATCGTGAGAACATATATTTTTGCATCATGTGGTAAATTGTTGGATGGGCGTTTCGCTGTTTGATTCCGGGATCTGCTATCGGATTTCAGGGCCTGCTTGATTTTTCCAACCGGGGTGTCATGTGTCAAACGAATCAGGAAACTTGTACGTGGTGGCAACGCCCATCGGCAATCTTCAGGACATCAGCCCGCGCGCCCGCGATGTGCTGTCCACCGTGGATCTGATTCTGGCAGAAGATACGCGGCACAGCCAGACGTTGCTGCGGCAATTCAGCATTAACACCCCCTTGAAGTCCTGTCATGAGCATAATGAGGACCGGCGCATCGGGGAAATGCTGGAATTCCTGGGTCAGGGCCATGATATCGCGTTCATCAGCGACGCCGGTACGCCCCTGATCAGCGATCCGGGTTACCGGCTGGTGGCTGCGGCGCATGACCATGCCATCCGGGTAATCCCCGTGCCCGGCCCCTCGGCCTGTATCAGCGCCCTGTCCGTATCCGGTCTGCCTACGGATCGTTTCCGGTTTATCGGTTACCTGCCCGCGAAGCAGGGGGCCAGGTTGAAAGCATTGGAAGAACTCTCCCGCGAACAGGACACCCTGATTTTTTACGAGGCGCCGCACCGCATCCGCGCCACCCTGAACGATGCCATCGCCGTATTCGGTGCTTCCAGACCGGCCATGCTGGCGCGGGAGATGACCAAACTCTACGAGGAAACCCATCGCTCCGGCCTGGCCGATTGCCTGGCCTGGGTCGATGCTGATACAGGACGCGGCAAGGGCGAGTATGTATTGATTGTTCAGGGTGCGCAGGCAGCCGATGCCGACAGCGAGGCGGCGCTGCGGATACTGAAAATCCTGCTTGCGGAACTGCCGAAGAACAAGGCGGCGGAACTGACGGCGAGAATCACCGGTATGAAGAAGAACGAGCTCTACCGGCTGGCGCTGGACCTGGACGAGTAGTCCGTTTTGCACATTCATGCACCGCGGCGCCGATATGCTCTATACTGTCCGGTTCGGGAGTTGGCCAGGTGATCGCTGCGGGACTTGATCCCGCAGAGGAAAGTCCGGGCTCCACAGGACAGGGTGCCAGATAACCTCTGGGCGGCGCGAGCCGACGGCCAGTGCAACAGAAAATATACCGCCTGTTCCTGTTAAATCAGGGGCAGGTAAGGGTGAAATGGTGCGGTAAGAGCGCACCGCGCGGCTGGTAACAGTTCGCGGCAGTGTAAACCCCACCCGGAGCAAGGCCAAATAGGGATCCCATGGTGTGGTCCGCACCGGATCCGGGTAGGCTGCTTGAGGTGCATGGTGACATGCATCCCAGATGAATGATCACCACCGCCGGTTCGCCGGCGGGACAGAACCCGGCTTATCGGCCGGCTCCCGACTATTATTTCAAGATAACCCGGACTTGATCGGGGATCTCTTAAACAGTCAGCGCCGCAATTTTTCCTGAATGGCGGCGAGAAAGCCGCGCAGGATATTCAATTCGTTGGCATCCATCTGTGTACGATTGAAAAGCCGCTTCAGTCGCCGCATCAGACGGCGCGGTTTTTCCGGATCGTAAAATCCAACCTCGGTCATCGTTTGCCTGAGGTGATCGTAAAACATCTCCATGGCCTCCTGTGTGGCCAGCGGGGTTCCGGCTTCACGGTCATTGTCAGGCGCGGCAGCGGACGTTGCCTGCACCAGAAGTTCATAGGCGATGATCTGTACGGCGGCGGCGATATTCAGCGAACTGTACTCCGGGTTGGCCGGGATGCGGATGGCGCGGTGACACAGGTCCAGTTCCTCGTTACTCAAGCCCGAGTTTTCGCGGCCGAACAGGATGGCGATATTCGACTCCTTCGGTGCATTTATTATCTCGCGGGCGGCCTCGGCGGGACTCAACACCGGCCATTCGATGCTGCGTTCGCGCGCCGTTGTTGCGTAGATCATATTGCAATCCTTGATGGCCGCTGCCAGTGAGTCGTGGACCTCGGCGTGGTAGAGGATATCATCGGCGCCGGTGGCCCTGGCCGTGCACTCGGCGCTCGGGAAAATTTTTGGAGTGACCAGGACCAGCCGTTGCTGGCTCATGGTTTTCATGGCCCGCGCGGCGGCGCCGATATTGCCCGGGTGGCTGGTGGCCACCAGGACCATGCGAATGTTGCTCGGCGCGGCTGGCTTCATCTTGTTATATCAGGCGGCTGTGTATACCGTACAATACCCGTTTATCCACTGAGGCGTAGTTTTCATGGCTCCCATGCTTAACATCGCGGTGCGCGCTGCACGTGCCGCCGGCAATATAATCCAGCGCAGTATGGATCGCGTGCACGACCTGAACATTGACCGCAAGGGGCAAAATGATTTTGTCACCGAGGTCGATCACAGGGCCGAGGCGGCCATTATACAGACCATTCGCGACAGTTATCCCGATCACGCTTTCCTGGCCGAGGAGAGCGGTAAAAGTGGCGACAGTGACCACGTCTGGATCATCGACCCACTGGATGGCACGACAAACTACCTGCACAGCTTTCCCCAGTATGCGGTCTCCATCGCGCTGGAGGTCAAGGGCACGTTGCAACAAGCGGTGATTTTTGATCCTTTCAAAAATGAAATGTTTACCGCCAGCCAGGGCGGTGGCGCCTACCTGAACGATCATCGCATTCGTGTCAGTGCGCGTAAAAAACTCGCCGGTGCGCTGATCGGTACCGGTTTCCCTTTCAAGGAACAGGCCCGGCTGGATTTGTACGTGGATACCTTCCGCGATCTGTTTCCCATGACCTCGGGGATCCGCCGCGCCGGTTCCGCGGCGCTCGATCTCGCTTACGTGGCCAGCGGCCGCATGGACGGTTTCTGGGAATTCGGCCTGCATCCGTGGGACATGGCTGCCGGCATATTGCTGGTCCGCGAAGCCGGTGGCGCGGTAACCGACATGAACGGCAACGCGGATGTCTACCGCGGCGATATCATTGGCGGCAACGCCAGCCTGTACAGGCTCATTCAGAAACAGATTGCCGGCTCACTGAAAAAGCACGGCTACCGCGCCAGGTGAACCCCCGGCGGCTGTGTTCAGTCGTCGTTCCCGTGCATGGCTTCCGCCGCCATGATGGTGTTGGCCACCAGCATGGTGATGGTCATCGGGCCGACGCCGCCGGGAACCGGGGTGATATACCCGGCCACTTCTTTTACTGAATCAAAATCCACATCGCCGACCAGTTTGCCGTCGTCCGTGCGATTGATGCCGACATCAATGACGATGGCACCGGGTTTGACCATGTCGCCGCTGATCATTTGCGCTTTGCCGGTGGCCACCACCAGGATGTCGGCAATTTTCGTGTAAAACGCCAGATCCTGCGTGCGCGAGGTGCAGATGCTCACGGTGGCGCTTTCCTGCAACAGCATCAGGGCCATGGGTTTGCCGACAATGTTACTGCGGCCGACGACGACGGCGTTCTTGCCGGAAATTTCCGCATTGATGTGTTTCAGCATGGCCATGACGCCAAACGGTGTGCACGGCGGAAAAACGGTGTTTCCGACCACCAGGGCGCCGAGGTTGTAGAGATGAAAACCGTCCACATCTTTTTCCGGTGAGATGGTTTCCAGCACCTTGTCGACATCGATTTGTTCCGGCAGCGGCAACTGCACCAGGATGCCGTGGATGTCCGGGTTTTCGTTCAGATGCGTGATCCGGGAAAGCAGCATTTCCTCGGTGGTGTCATCCGGCAGTTCGATGAGTTCCGAGTGCAGTCCCAGATCGTGGCAGGCCTTGACCTTGTTACGCACATAGACCCGGGACGCCGGGTTGTCGCCGACGATGATCACCGCCAGGCCGGGCAAAATGCCCTTGGCCTTGAGGGCGTCGGCTCGCACTTTCCAGTCCTGGCGGACCTGTTCGGCGACGGCTTTGCCGTCAATAATTACTGCAGTCATTCAAATCTCCTCGTTTATTAGCAACAGGACTGTGGCGTGGTGTTGGCATGAGCGCCACCTTTGGTTTCAGACGGCGGTCTGCGGGTGTTCGGGGGGGCGCACCAGTTGACAGGCTCCTTCTCGGCGGCGGGCATTATACCAATAAAATCCTCCCTGCAGGGACCCTCGGTGCAGAATCTGAACGTGCGTTCACACACGGCCATGCGTTCGCCGCGTGGAAATTCATGGCCGTCATCGTCGCGTACGTACGAATACGGACCGCGATAGATCACGGCATGGCCCTGATCGATGTATTCCCTGCCGACGGGTTTCACCGCGGTCAGGGTTACGGAGCGGAATTCGATGCCCTCGACGATGCGCCAGGGTTCGTTGACCCACTTGTCATAGGCCAGGGACTGGAATCCCGCCTCATTGAACAGGCGTAGCATTTCCTGCTCCTGGAAGGCGCCGGAGATGCAGCCGCTCCACAGTTCCGGATCCTGTTTCAGGTGTTCGGGTATGACTTCGTCGCAGACGATATCGGAGATCGCGATGCGACCACCCGGTTTTACGACGCGGAAGATCTCGTTCACCAGCGATGATTTCTGTGCATCGTCGACCAGGTTGAGCACACAATTGGAAATGACCAGGTCAACGGAGTCATCGGCAATCAGTGGCCGTTCATTGCGTTGTCCGGCTGTCCAGGCCTCCAGGGCCTGAAGGTCGGCATGGTTGTGCACTGTATTGTCGGCCAGCCACGCATCCATGGCCTCGACATCGAGCGCCAGATCCTGGATCCGGCCTTTCAGAAAGCGCACGCGATGACCGCCGAGTTTCACGGCCATTTCTTCGGCGTATTTACGCGCCAGCGCCAGCATATCGTCGTTCATGTCCACGCCGATGACCCGGCCTTCTTTGCCGACCAGTTGTGCCGCCATGTAACAGATCTTGCCGCTGCCGGAGCCGAGATCCAGCACTGTGTCACCCTCTTGAACATAACGTGAGGGATCGCCGCAGCCGTAATCCTTCTCGATGATCTCGTCCGGCAACAGCGACAGCAGGCGGGCATCGTAGTCCACGGGACAGCAGAGGTCTTCCTGTCGCTGTTCCGCGCCCTGTGAATAACGGTTGAGCACGGCGGTTTGTTTGTTCATGGACTGGATCTCCGGAAAGGTTGAATGAGTAATTTATGCAACAGGATTGTCTCCGAACCGCGGAATTCTTCAAGACCGATGTGCATGTTGTCGTGGCCTTCGCGCGGTTGGTCGCGATAGCTGTGAAACACATGATCCCACCAGGGCACCGAGAAACAGAAGTTGCTGTTGGTTTCATCCCGGATCACGGAATGGTGGACGCGGTGCATATCCGGCGTGACGATGATTTTACGCAGTATTTTGTCGATGGGCCGGGGAATACGCACATTACTGTGATTGAACATGGGCAGAATGTTCAGGACCACTTCAAACAGGACCACGGCAACAGCCGGGGCGCCGATCAGCACAATGACCAGAGACTTTACCAGCACAGAAATGATCAACTCCAGCGGATGGAAACGGATGCCGGTGGTGACATCGAATTCCTGGTCACAGTGATGTACGCGGTGCAATCGCCACAGCCATTCGTACTTGTGAAATAAACGGTGTTGCCAGTAGATGGTGAGATCGAGCACGATCATGGACAGGACTACCATCAGCCAGAACGGCAGATCAATATTATTGAACAGTCCCAGCGAACGTTCCGTCGCCAGCGTGGCCATGCCCGCCAGCGCCAGCAGGGGCAACAGTTGAATGATGATGATGGAGATCAGGATCAGCGCCAGGTTGTTGATACGCCGCAGCGTGTGATGCGACAACACCGGACGGCGGGGCGCAACGTGTTCCCAGCCGAGTAACAGCAGCAGGCAGAGCAGGAAAGCGCCGACCCTGATCAGAATTTCATTATCCGGCATGTCGTGTAACAATAAGTGAATGTGCGAATGGCGCCGGAGTCTTGCGGTTCCGGAACGCAGCATTATAGACAAACGAACCGGTAAATAGTTAGGTAATCACCCCTTAATGAACGCGAATAACCAGGGCCGCTATCCGGCTCAACGCATGCGCCGATTACGACGGCTGCACGGGCTGCGGCAGTTGGTGGCGGAGAACGGCCTCACGAGCCGGGATCTGATTTATCCCATGTTCATTACCGACGGGGAAAAGCAGCGTCAGCCTGTGCCCTCCATGCCCGGTATCGAGCGGCTCAGCATTGATCAATTACTGCTGGAGGCCGGTGAACTTGCCGGTCTGGGCATACCGGCGCTGGCCCTGTTTCCGGTAATTGAGAGCGATAAAAAATCAAAAGATGCCGCCGAGGCCTGCAACTCGAAGGGACTGGTTCAGTGCGCCGTTGCCGCTCTCAAGAAAGAGTATCCCGAACTGGTGGTCATTACCGATGTGGCGCTGGATCCCTACACCAGTCATGGCCAGGACGGACTGATCGACGAAAACGGTTATGTCATCAATGATGAGACGGTCGATGTCCTGGCCAGGCAGGCGTTATCCCACGCCGAAGCCGGTGCGGACATGATCGCGCCATCGGACATGATGGACGGCCGCGTCGGCGCCATCCGCGAAACCCTGGAAGATTACGGTTTTTTCAATACCTGTATCCTTGCCTACTCGGCGAAATACGCCTCCAGCTACTACGGTCCGTTCCGTGATGCCGTTGGCTCGGCGGCCAGCCTGGCCGGTGCGGACAAGTGTACCTACCAGATGGACCCGGCCAACAGCGACGAGGCCCTGCGCGAGGTAGCGCTGGATATTGCGGAAGGGGCGGATGCGGTGATGGTCAAACCGGGACTGCCGTACCTGGATATTATTTATCGCGTTAAATCCACGTTCGGTGTGCCGGTCTTTGCCTACAATGTCAGCGGCGAGTATGCCATGCTCAAGGCCGCCGCGGCCAACGGCTGGCTGGATGAACGAAAAGCCGTTATGGAATCGCTCCTGTGCCTGAAGCGCGCCGGCGCCGATGCCATACTCACGTACCACGCGAAAGAAGTCGCCAGGTGGTTGAAAGAGAACTAGACAGAAACTCCGTCGTCATTCCCGCATGACGTGCAGGAAGCACTCAAGATCGCGGGTACAGGATGCGCAGGAGCGATCAGGCGGCCCCAGGGATTTGTCATCCCCGTGAAAACGGGGATCCAGTAAAATAAACTATCGCCAGAGGCGATTCATTAAATAAAACACCCGCTGCAACAAGTCTCTATTTCCATTTAACAAGAAAAGGTTGTAAATAATGAGTACACAAAACTGGAAAGTCTACCTGTCCGGAGAAATACACTCCGACTGGCGCGAACGGATTATGAACGGTGCAAAGGAAAAAAATCTGCCGGTGGAATTCACCATGCCGGTGACCGATCATGACGCCAGTGATATGTGTGGCGTCAGGATACTGGGCGAAGAAGAAAAGAATTTCTGGCGGGACCGCAAGGGTTCCGCCATCAACGCCATCCGTACATCGAAACTCATCAGCGATGCCGACGTGGTCGTGGTGCGCTTCGGTCCCAAGTACAAACAATGGAACGCTGCCTTTGACGCCGGTTTTGCCGCGGCACTGGGCAAGTCGATCATCACCTTGCATGACGAGGAACACGATCACGCCCTGAAAGAAGTGGATGCGGCCGCAAAGGCAACGGCCCGACAACCGGAGCAGGTGGTGGAGATCCTGGAATATGTTCTGAACTAAACAAAAAAGGGCCGGAGTGATTTAAATTTAACCGCTCAAAAATAAATCACTCCGGCCCCATTTTCCTGAGCCGGTGACTTACTGAACGCCCCAGTCTTTACCGCGCTTTTCCAGCATGTCGGCCTGGAGGATCTCGATCCAGTAGCCGTCCGGATCCTGGATAAACGCCAGTCCCTGCATTTTACCGGCATCGACTTTTTTCACGAACGGCACGCCGAGTTTTTCAAAGCGATCGCAAGCGGCGTACACATCCGGCACCGTGAAACCGATATGGCCGAAGCCCTTGGGCTCCTCGTTGCCGTTGTGATACTGGCAACTGTCGTCATCTTCCGTGCCCCAGTTATGGGTCAGTTCCAGCAGGGCTTTATGACCGAATACCCAGGTGGCGCGTTGGTCGCGATCTTCGGGAATAGCAGCGGCTTCGTCATCGGTCAGCGTCCCCAGAAAATAGAGCGTGAATTTCATCTCCGGGAAGTCGAAGCGGCGGATCAGGTGCATGCCGAGCACGCGGCTGTAGAAATCCAGCGTGCGCTCCGGATCCTTGATGCGCATCATGGTCTGGGTGAATACGTAATCCTGTGTTACCGGATCCTGATCCTCGCAGAGTCCTTCAGCCTGATCGTAGTGTACTGTCATTGTCATCCTCCTCGTTTATTGCAGGAATCATTATAGTGCTGTTCCCGGTTACACCGGCCGCATCAATCATACTCTGTGTAAAACCCTACCAGCGAGTGGCGGGATGATCTACTCCGCGGTTGATTATATGCCGGTCTGGCCGGGGTGCCGGTTCAACCAGGTGTTGTGAAGGTTTTTTTACTCGATGCTGTCGCGATGTTCGAGTTTCAGTTCCTTGATCTTGCGGGTCAGTGTGTTGCGGCCCCAGCCCAGTAATGCAGCGGCTTCCTGGCGGCGGCCGTTGGTATGCCGTAAGGCCGTCTCGATCATGACCCGTTCGAAATTGGGAATGGCAATGTTGAGGATTTCCCGTTCACCCCGGGCAATGGTTCGTTCCGCCCAGTTTCGTAACTGGCTTTCCCAGCTCGTGGTTTCCTTTGCCCGGTTTTCTCCGGGGATCAGCTCAGGCGGCAGATCGGATATGTGAATATCACGTCCCGAGGCCATGACCGTGATCCAGCGACAGAAGTTTTCCAGTTGGCGAACATTACCCGGCCAGTCAAGACTGTTGAGCAACGCTTCCGTTTCCGGCAGCAGTTGCTTGATGTCCACCTTGATTTCCTGTGCGGCCACCTTGAGAAAATGTTTGATCAGCGCCGGGATGTCTTCCCGCCGTTGCCTCAATGACGGCACGTGAACGCGGATCACGTTCAGCCGGTGCAGGAGGTCCTCGCGAAACTCGCCGGATTCCACCATGCGCTCGAGATTCTGGTGAGTTGCGGCAATGACGCGTACATCCACCTTGATGGGCATGTGACCGCCAACCCGGTAAAACTCGCCGTCGGCCAGTACCCGCAGCAGGCGGGTCTGCAATTCCGTGGGCATGTCACCGATTTCGTCGAGGAACAGGGTGCCGCCGTCGGCCTGTTGAAAGCGGCCGATGCGCTGGGTGTTGGCGCCGGTAAAAGCGCCCTTTTCATGACCGAAGAGTTCCGATTCCAGCAACTCTTTCGGTATGGCCGCCGTGTTCAGGGCAATGAAGGGTTGGTCGGCCCGCGGACTGTGGCGATGCAGGGCGCGTGCCACCAGTTCCTTGCCGGTACCGGATTCACCGGTGATCAGCACGGTCAGGTTGGAACCGGAGAGCCTGCCGATGGCCCGGAAAACTTCCTGCATGGCCGGCGCCGAGCCGATGATATTCGACGCTATCTCCTGCTGACCGGTGATTACCCTGTTACCTGGTAAGCGCTCACTCAACGCGCGTTTGACCAGGTTCACGGCTTCATCAATATCGAACGGCTTGGACAGAAATTCAAATGCGCCGCCCTGGAAGGCTGACACGGTCTGGTCGAGGTCGGTGTAGGCCGTCATGATGATGACCGGTAAATCCGGGTGGCTGGCCTTGATGCTTTCAAGCAGCGTGATGCCGTCGGTTTCCGGCATCCGGATGTCGGAGATGATCAGGTCCGGACAGGTATTCTGCAGGCGTGCCAGTGCCTCGCTGCCATTTTCGAAGCAGGTGATATTGGCCGACAGTTTTGACAGGGCCTTTTCCAGCACCCAGCGAATGGAACGGTCGTCATCCACTATCCAGACATCAGAGTTGTTGTGCATGGTCATTATCCAGTGGTAATAAAATGGTAAAAACGGTCAAATCGTTGTCGCGTGTATATTCGATCAGGCCACCGTGTTTCTGTATGAGCGACTGGGCGATGGACAGACCCAGCCCGGAACCCTCGGCGCGGCCGGTGATCATGGGGAAAAAGATACTGTCCTCGATCTCCGCGGGAATACCGGGGCCGTTGTCCTGAATGTTGATGCGCAGCGCCAGGTTGTAGGTGTGGTTAATAATGCTGACCTGGTACTGTATGCGTGTCTGGATGACAATTTCACCCTCAGTCGGTATCGCCTGGACGGCATTTCTGATCACATTCAACAAGGCCTGGATTAACTGTTCCCGGTCAGCCTTCAGTTCCGGCAGACTCGGATCGTAATCGCGGACCAGGTTGAACGGTAACCTGGCTTCCGCCTCGATCAGGCTGCAGACGTATTCCAGCACCTCGTGTATGTTGATCTTCTCGATGTTGAGTTGCCGGTGCGGCGTCATCATACGGTCAACCAGATTGCGCAGGCGATCCGCCTCGTTGATGATAATCTGGGTGTATTCGCGGAATCGGTCGTCCGGCAGTTCCCTGGCCAGCAACTGGGCGGCGCCGCGTATACCGCCGAGAGGATTCTTGATTTCATGAGCCATGGCCCGGGAAGATTCCTTGGCCGTGCTTTGTTGCTGGATCAGGCTTTGCTTTCTGGATATCCGGTTCACGGAATCCGTACTCACCAGTTCCATTACCAGACCGCAGCCATTGCCGGGTGTCGTGATGGGGGAGATCGTGCAATCCACCAGGATCGAATTCAAAGAGGGCAGATGTATGCTGATCTCGTATTCGGTAATGGGGCTGCCCAGCGTCAGCGCCTTTTTGGCCATGGATCGCAGGGACTTGTTATTGGGCAGTAGCGTATCCATGGTCATACCCTTGACTTTTCTACAACTGACTGAAAGCAAATGCTCACTTGCAATGTTCATGGCTGACAACCGCATATCATCCTCAAAGAGGAGAACCGCGGTATTCAAATTATCGAACAGGGTTTTGGCAACAGCTGCGGGTATTGGCATCTCAGTGCTCGCACTATTTTAGTGCATCAATTGTATACCGGATGCACACATATCGATCGTCTATTTGAAAATATTCAATACAAACAATACCCTGTGCGAACCCGGATGCTGGGATAAACTGTACTAAATAAGTCTGAGCAAGAACCAGACCATATGGACGCAATTATCCCTTTACATCATGTAGAAATAGGCTATACTTATCCCTATATAACATGTAGAGGATAGCTAAGTGTCTGAATTTACAATACTTCAATTCTTTGAACGGTTCCCAAATGATGATGTTTGCCTTGAGCATTTATGGAGCGTGAAATTCGGTAATCAGTATAAGTGTCCCAAATGCCAGAAAGAGGGCAAATTCCATCGGGTTAAAAAGCGTCCTGTGTTTGAGTGTCAGTGTGGCTACCAGGTTTCCCCGATGGCCGGTACGCCCTTTGAGAAGTCCAGAACGCCCCTGAGGAAGTGGTTTTATGCCATGTATCTCTTTACCACGTCCCGTCACGGTGTCCCTGCTAAGGAGTTACAGCGTCAGCTTGGAGTGACCTATAAAACCGCTTGGCGCATGGGTCATGAGATCCGTAAGTACATGACCGAGACAGACGGCGATGGTATGTATGGCGGTCATGTTGAAATGGATGAAACCTACATCGGCGGCCAGTCCGAAGACCAGTCCATGAAGTTCAAGGACAAGTCTGTAGTTTTCGGGATATTAGAGCGTAATGGCTACGTTCAGACCTATGTCATACCAGACCGTAAAGTAAAGACCATCGGCCCGATCATTAAAAAACGGGTCAACAAGAATGCCATCGTTTCAACCGATGAAGCGACCTGCTACCGGTTCATGAAAAAGGCCGGATATGACTATCACGGCAAGGTCTGTCATGAGTACGGGGAATACGTTAAGGGTATCCACCATACAAATGGGATAGAGGGCTACTGGTCACGTCTCAAGGCTTCGATTCGTGGTACTCACATTCATGTATCGAAAAAACACTTACCAAAATACTTGGGTGAGTTTGAATATCGGTACAACATGAGAAAAAGCCCGTCTTGGATGTTTGAGCGATTATTGGGGGCTTTCTAGATAATTACAAATTACCTCATTTGAGGTAGTGTCACATTTTGAACATTTCACTAGGCCATTTGAGTACAACAAAAACTCCACGCCCCCACATTTGCAAGACCATGCCTGAATTTCTTGTCTATACTCTTCAATGTTAACAACTTGTCCCATAGGGAGGTTATCGTGACAAAATCCAAAACCTTTAAAGTGGGTCGTGACGCTAGAACAGGGCAATTCATACCGGTAAAAGAAGCAGAACGACGGAAAAGCACAGCAATTGTTGAGCGGGTTCCCAAGGCCGGGCATGGCGATACAAAAAAGGATAAAAAATAATTATTCTTCTTGTTTTTCGATTCTAGCCTTAAACCAATCTGATAGTTCATCTATATTGATATTGCCGATAGCAACCTCTACGAAAATATCAACTAGGGTGTCGCTCGGGAGATCAACAAACTGATACCCGCTGCGGTCAAGAAGTAATTCGACCGATATTAGTGCTGTACGTTTATTGCCGTCTGTGAACCCATGATTTCTACATAAAGAATGTGCTAATGCTGCGGCCTTTTTATAGATGGGTCTATAGTAACCTGTATAAGGGCGGCCTATTGCTGACTCAATAAGGGTAAAATTATTAATGCCAGGTGCGCCGCCATATTCTAATGCGGTTTCATGTGCCTCAAGAACGTCGGCTATGGTGACCTTGTAGTGCCTATTTCTTGGCAAGTTTTTCTAGCGTATCGCTTCGTTTCTTAGATGTTTTCTTGATAGCCCCCGTAGATTTCGGGCTTACGCGATAGGACTCCACAATAAATTTTCCGGCTTTCGCATCTCGTCCCACTATTGTTGTCCTAGAAGACCGACTAGACTCTTTAACAGACACAAATCTCCCCGTAGCGATCTCTCTAGTAACCTCAAACGTTTTTGATGATTTAGTGGTTTGTTTAGGCATTATCTATTTTGATGATTTCTTAGGTGGTTGGTTTTTCGCCATTCTACCCAATAATTCGTCAAATTCCTTCTTATTCCCCACAGACGGATGCTGCTTGATGAAGCGTTTCAGCTTCTTGGGATCGTCTTTGACTTCTTCCAGGGAGATGTATTTACCTGTGGACATCTATTTAAATACCTCGTTTTCAAAATAGCTTCTTAGGCTTTCTATTGTAACAAGTGTATTTCGATTTACATTTTGACCGCCAGGGGGATTAACAGTTGTTATTAGTTGCCTGGATGCGCTAGCTTTTAATTTTCTAAAACATAAGTGCCTATTAACAGATCCCTCTTCTCGTGTGTTCGCCCATATTGCCGCAGCTGTTGGTAAGTCTATCATTGGATACCCAGAATTCTCGTATCCATCCAGCTCCCCGAGTATTCTATTCTTTTCTGATAATGTTCCTATCTTGGCCGCAGCGTAATCCCACCCCTTAATGCCGTGATATATAAATGCCATCGCAAGCGCCGCAACACCCGTAGTCATATATATGATGGATGACCAGGGCTGCCCCTCGATTAGCGAGGTCAAGAGCGTCCCCGCAGAGGGGATGCCAACCCCAGAAAACCATATCCACCCCGATACTGATCGGAAGAACTGCCCCGCTTTCCCGAGATTCGAGAAAATGTCCATAATCCACCCCCTGCTCTCAGGTTAGCCCATATAGCACGGTATGTGCTATTGAGAGAGCATTTCCAGATGGGTAGATTCATGGATTACCTCATTTATTTGAGGTATTCATCTCTCCACCCATGTAGTGCCCTATTATAGGACATAATACATGAGCAGAGGGGATAAACACCCATATGGATCCCCCTCCGTTTATGTACCCGGATTATTGGCTGGCTGATATGGCTTTATGACGTAATTGCGGGTCACGACCGGCAGCCCGCGAATTATCCAAAAAGCCTATCCAGGCAGCGGATCTAGGGAGCGGGCGGTTTCGGCGGATTGGTCGGACTGACGCCGGGAGCGGGCGGTTTCGGCGGATTGGTCGGGCTGACGCCGGGAGCGGGTGGCTTCGGCGGATTGAGTGGGCTTACCGTATTGGGATCCTGCCCCTGCGGGGAATCAATGAGGACGGATTCACGCTGGAGGTGAAAGGTGACCGCTGATGATCGGAGCAGCTCCTCTCCCTCATCGTCGATGACTGAGGCATACAGCCGGTGTGTGCCACGGTCAAGTTCAGTCAATGTAAATGACGTCTCCGAACCTTCCCCTACGAGTTGTGAATCCAGGTAGAGTTTGACTCGATCCTGTTTTCTCAGGCGCGGCTCGACTTTTACCTCGACACTGATATCACCCGCATTGGCCCGGATTGCTTCATCATTGCCCGGGCTGGTGATCATAAGACCGGAATACCAACCGGATTTCGAAGTTTCCCTTTTTGTGTATTCGAATTTCGCATTAGTTTCCGCCGGTACGGTCTGTACATCCCCTACATCGATGGACTCGGAACCAACCGATGGTTCGTCGGAAAACACCGGGTTACCGTCCGCATCGTAGGAACGGTAAATACTGGTTTCAGCCATCAGTTGGCCGCCAGACAGCAACAGGACGCAATAAAGGAGAGTTCGCATATTGGTAAAGATACTGTGTTTTCTTGTTTTCATAAACGATTTGATTAGCACAACGAAGATTAATTCTCGACAGGATCGTGAACCATCCCCGCACGTGTTCACTGCAAATATTCCGGCTCAGTTCTAACTGATTGAAATTTGTAAATTAATTAAGATACAACACGGTGAGGTGTAGTGTCTGTTTTGATAATAAAAAAGCCCCCTTGCGGGGGCTTTCCACAATGAAGTGTGAATCAATGCCTACAGGCTGTAGTACATATCGAACTCCGCCGGATGGGTCGACATGCGCATGCGCGTGACTTCTTCCATTTTCAGCTTGATATAACCATCGATCATATCGTCGGAGAACACACCACCGGCCTTGAGAAACTCCCGGTCTTTGTCCAGTGCGTTCAACGCGATATCGAGCGCGTGAGCCACGGTCGGAATGTCTCTTTCTTCTTCCGGTGGCAGGTCGTAGAGGTCCTTGTCCAGCGGACCGCCCGGATCGAGCTTGTTCTGAATGCCGTCCAGTCCGGCCATCATCATGGCCGCAAAGGCGAAATAGGGATTGCCGCAGGAATCCGGAAAACGCACCTCGATGCGCCGGGCCTTGGGGCTGGACACCCAGGGAATACGGCAGGATGCCGAGCGATTGCGGGCTGAATAAGCCAGCAGGACCGGGGCCTCGAAGCCCGGAACCAGGCGCTTGTAGCTGTTGGTGCTGGCATTGGTAAAAGCGTTGAGAGCCCTGGCGTGCTTGAAAATACCGCCGATGTAGTTCAGGGCCAGTTCGGACAAGCCGCCGTACTGATCACCGGCGAACAGGTTTTCTCCGCCCATGGCCAGCGATTGGTGTACGTGCATGCCGTTACCGTTATCGCCAACCAGGGGTTTGGGCATAAAGGTCGCTGTCTTGCCGAAGCCGTGGGCAACGTTCTGCACAACGTACTTGAGGATAAGGCTTTCATCCGCCTTGCGGGTCAGGGTATTGAATCGGGTGCCGATTTCCGCCTGCCCGGCCGTCGCTACCTCGTGGTGATGTACCTCGACGCCGACGCCCATTTCCTCGAGGATCTGGCACATGGCGCTGCGGATATTCTGCATGGAGTCTACCGGCGGGACGGGGAAGTATCCTCCCTTGACCCCGGGACGATGACCGATATTGCCTTCTTCGCCAAGCAGTTCGCTGTTCCAGCTGCCTTCGTTGGAATCCACTTCGTAGAAGGCCATGTTCACGTCATCGCCCCAGCGCACGTCGTCAAAGATGAAAAACTCGGGTTCCGGGCCGAAGTAGGCCGTATCGGCGATACCCGTGGATTTCAGGTAGGCTTCCGCACGCTTGGCCAGTGAGCGGGGGTCGCGCTCGTAGCCCTGCATGGTGCTGGGTTCGAGTACGTCGCAACGGATGATGACGGTCGGATCGTCGTAGAAAGGATCGAGAACGGCTGTCTCCGTATCAGGCATCAACACCATGTCGGATTCATTAATACCTTTCCAGCCCGCGATCGAGGAACCGTCAAACATTTTGCCGTTTTCAAAAAAATCATCATCAATGGTGGATGCGGGTATGGTGACATGCTGCTCCTTGCCCTTGGTGTCACAAAAGCGCATATCCACAAATCCGGCCTCGCTTTCCTTCAGCAGCGATTTCACTTGTTCTTTGGACATCTTGATTTCTCCTGGTGTTAGAGTGTTCGGGAAAACAGTTGGCCGCGTTCGCTGGCTGCCCTCCCTGCGGTTGAAGTAACTTAAGAAGTGTTAAGTTCTGAGCTATCCGTGGTGCATGATGTGTGCCACTCGTCCAGCATTATAAACTCATTCTCGATCAAGCACCTACGGTGTTAATCCGTCGATTTAAAGCACTATTATAGTGCATCATATCTTTCTTATGCATGATATTAGTGCAAATCGATTTCACCGAATACGCACAGGTGCCGGTCGGACAGAATTTCGACTGTCAGATAGCCCAATCCCGCCTCATGAAGTTGATCGTTCACCTCGGCGGGAGTAAACGCCGCCAGCAGGGAATGGTAAAAGTCGCGCTGCAATATGTCAGGCGAGTCGGCAGCGTATGCCTTGACGTATTTTCGGGCTTCTTTCGTGCTTCGGGGACGCATCAGGTCCATGATGAAAATTCCGGTGCCCTGACGGCACAGTGAAATGAGACACTCCCAGAGTGTCGCGGGTGAGTGCAGGTGGTGCAACAGGCTGTTACAGATGATGAGATCATAGTGTGCGTTGGGCAGCTGCAGTTGCGGCAGATTCTGTTCAAACGTCATGATGCGATCCTCCAGCCCTGCGCCGGCAATGGCCCTGGCGGCTTCAGCCAGCATGGTCGCTGCGCCGTCAACGGCATGCACAATGGCATCCGGGAAGCGCCGGGCAAAACGAATGCTGATATCCGCCGGGCCACAGCCGAGATCCAGTACACTGCGGGCCTTGTTCGCCGCGGGCAGGCGATCGCACAAGGCCTCAATGAACATGTTATGCGGCTCGCTGAAGTCGGCCTGCGCGTAGGCCAGTACCTGATCGGGGTCATTCATGAGTTCCGGTTCGGTGATGCGTTTCATTCCGGCAGCAGCGTTTCGTGCTGAAACAACTCCTCGAGGGTTTCGCGGCGGCGGACGAGCCAGGTTTGTGCGCCGTCCACCATGACCTCGCTGGCCCGCGGCCGGGAATTGTAGTTGGAACTCATGCTATAGCCGTAGGCGCCGGTGGAACAGACCGCGAGCAGATCACCCTGGCGCAGTGACAGGTGTCTTTTCCTGCCGAGGAAATCCCCGGTTTCGCACACTGGCCCGACCACATCGTAATCGGCGGTCAGGCCATCGGAGGCTTCGCTGACCGGCAGGATGGCGTGCCAGGCATCGTACAGCGAGGGCCGGATCAGATCGTTCATGGCGGCATCGACGATGGCAAAATGGTGGCCGTCGTTGTGCTTCAGGTATTCGACCCGGGTCAGCATGACGCCGGCATTGCCGACAATAGAGCGTCCCGGTTCGATGATGATCTCGATATTGCGCTTTTCGAACAGGGTGCGGATGGCGCTGACATAGTCGCCCGGAGCCGGTACCCGGGTATCCATGTAGGGAATGCCCAGGCCGCCGCCGACATCGATGTGCTGTATGTGTATGCCCTGCTGTTCAAGGGCATCGAGTAACCCGAGCAGACGGGCGAGGGCATCCTGAAACGGTGTCAGTGTCGTGATCTGGGATCCGATATGACAATCGATTCCGATCACATTGATGCCGGGCATGGCGGCAGCGTCCTGGTAGGTCGATAGCGCTGCCGCGTATTCAATGCCGAATTTGTTTTCCTTCAGGCCGGTGGCAATATAGGGATGCGTGCCGGCGTCGACATCCGGGTTAACCCGGATGGAAACGGGAGCCACAGTACCCGTTTCCAGGGCGATATCGTTGATGCGAGCCAGTTCGGCTACGGATTCCACGTTGAAACAGCGAATGCCGCATTCAAGCCCGCGTGCGATTTCATCATGCCGCTTGCCGACCCCGGAAAAGACCACTCGGGAAGGATCGCCGCCGGCGCGGATCACTCGTTCCAGTTCACCAATCGAAACGATGTCAAAACCGGAACCCAGTCGTGCCAGCAGATTCAGGATTGCGAGGTTGGAGTTGGCCTTGACGGCATAACAGATAAGATGCGGCAATTTGCCGAAGGCGCGGTCGAAAGCCTGCCACTGCGTTTCTATGGCATGACGGGAGTAGACAAATACCGGCGTGCCGTAAGCTTCAGCCACGGCGGACAGCGGCATGGACTCGAGACAGAGTTCGCCGTCCCTGTATTCCGGTGCGCGCATGACCAGGTCAGGTATGCTGGCGGTACAACCCGTCGCTCGCGGCGGATTGTTCGGGGAGATACAGATCACCTTTCTGGCCGCAGGCACTGATGCCGAACAGGCAAACGAGCAGTGTGATGGCCGAAGCAATTCTTGCCAGGTGTCTTTGCATAATGGTTATCCCCGATGTATCAGCTGTGCAGAATAGCAAATAATTACGCCGGAAAAAATCAGCAAGCTCCTGAATCAATCACAGGATCCCTGTACTGTCGCCTGTGTCTGCCGCGATAGCTGTCGTGGACAATTCCTGGATGAATTATTCGCTACTTCCTGAGATCATGGCGCTTTGAAAAAAAACACGACCCGCTCATGTCCGAAGCAGAAAACCCGTTAATCATCCAGCCCACCGCCGGGCATACAGCCACTGTCATCTGGCTGCACGGCCTCGGCGCCGACGGCAGCGATTTTGCGCCCATCGTGCCGGAGTTGAAACTGCCGGTGAAGAACGGCACCCGGTTTATTTTTCCGCACGCGCCGAGGCGCAGCATCACCATCAACGGCGGTATGGTCATGCGCGGCTGGTATGACGTCAGGGCCATGGATTTGACGGTGAACGAGGACGCGGCCGGAATCGAGTCATCGGCGGCATTGCTGACGGAGTTGCTGGATCGCGAGACGCGTCAACTGGACAGCGATCGCGTTATCCTGGCCGGTTTCTCGCAGGGTGGGGCCATGGCCCTGCATACCGGTTTACGCTACCGGCAACGACTGGCGGGGATGATGGCGCTGTCCGCCTATCTGCCGTTGTCTGACCGCCTGGCCGAGGCCGATGGCGGCAGTAATCGCGCCACGCCGATATTGATGATGCACGGTGTTTACGATCCGGTGATCCCGCTGCGGACTGCCGAGCAGTCCTGCGCCCTGTTACGGGCTCGTGAATACCAGGTCGAGTGGAGCCAATACGCCATGCAGCATGCGGTGTGTCCACAGCAGATTGACGATATCAGCCAGTGGATGTCGCGGGTGCTGTCAGCCTGAAGTGGATTTATGGTGATGACGGCGTTTGGATTCGTGACCGCTTCTTCGCCGCGGTGGTTTGCGGTCCGATTTGATTTTCGCCGGTGGTTCGGGCGTTACCAGCAGATCGCCGGTGACCTGAAGGGTCGGGATCTTCTGACCGAGCAATTCCTCGATTTCGATCAGTGAATAGACAAATTCCTCGCAGGCGAAACTGACGGCGATACCACTGGCGCCGGCGCGTGCGGTGCGGCCGACGCGGTGCACGTAATCCTCGGCGTTTTGCGGCATGTCAAAATTAAAGACGTGACTGACATCCGGGATGTGCAGTCCACGCGCGGCGAGATCCGTGGCTACCAGTAAATCCAGTTCACCCTCGGAGAATTCCCGGAACAGGCGCTGGCGCTTTGTCTGCGGCACATCGCCGGAGAGAATGGCCGCCTTGTAGCCGTTACCAATCAGGTAGGCGTTGACTTTCTCGGCGGTGCGCTTGGTGTTGACGAAGATAATGGTACGCGTCTGACCGGTGTGTTTCAGCAGACCCAGCAGCAACTGTATTTTCTCGTCTTTGCCGACGTGATAAAGCTCCTGGCGAACCTTGTCGGCCGTGACTTTTTCCGGATTGATCTTGATGAATTGCGGATTGTTCATGTGTTCGTAGGCCAGTTCCATGACCCGGTAACTCAGCGTTGCCGAAAACAGCATGCCCAGACGCTCCTCCGGTTTCGGGCAACGCCGTAACAGAAAGCGAATGTCCTTGATAAAGCCGAGATCAAACATGCGGTCAGCTTCATCCAGGACCACGGCCTCGATGGCATTCAGGTGGTAGGATTTCTGCCGGTAGTAATCGATCAGCCGGCCGGGCGTGCCGATAAGAACATCCACGGGCTGCTCAAACCGGTCCTGCTGTTTCTGGTAATCGACGCCGCCGTAGACCAGGGCCGTGGTCAGCGGGGTGAACGGTATCAGGGTCTGCGCATCCTTGTGAATTTGTATGGCCAGTTCCCGGGTCGGCGAAATGACAATGGCGCGGGGAGCGCCCGCCCGGGTAGTCTTGCCGCTGGTCAGGAGTTGATGCATGAGGGCGAGCAGGAATGCGGCGGTCTTGCCGGTTCCGGTCTGTGCCTGACCGGCGACGTCTTTTTTATCCAGAAGCAGCGGCAGGCATGCGGCCTGAATGGGCGTGCAGTATTCAAAACCCACCTGTTCAATGGCCTGCAACAATCGCGGCTCCAGGGGGAATTCCGGAAATTTTACCGGTGAAAGGCTGGTCTGATCCATCAGGCGCTCATTCTTTGCAGTATGGGTATGGCTGACTTACAATCCGCACAGTTCAATAGTGATTCTTCGAGAGGTTTCATAAATATAATGAGTGACAAAATAATTCATGTTACAGACTCCAGCTTTGAAGAGGAAGTCCTCAAATCAGACAAGCCGGTACTATTGGATTACTGGGCAGAATGGTGCGGACCCTGCAGGATGATTGCCCCTATCCTCGAAGAAATCGCCGATGAGTACGGCGACAGGGTCACCGTGGCCAAGATCAATATTGATGAAAACCAGGAGACACCACAGAAATACGCCGTCCGCGGCATACCCACGCTGATGATCTTCAAGGAAGGTAATGTGGCTGGAACCAAGGTCGGGGCCTTGTCCAGGTCACAGCTGTCCGCGTTCATTGACAGCACCCTCTGAATTCACTGGACGTCATTTGGATTACATGCTAGATTTTGTTACAAATAAGCTCAGAAACCTGTCTTCTGCACGTTCCCCATAAACTGATTTTTTTTACTAGATAGATCGTTTTTCGCGGCCTTTCCCGGGCCCGTTACTTACCGTCCTGTATTGGAGGCCATGAATCTCACAGAACTCAAACAGCAACCTGCGTCTGAACTGATCACCCTTTCCGAATCCCTGGGACTTGACGGTCTCGCACGTTCCCGCAAGCAGGACGTCATATTCGAAATACTCAAAGCCCAGGCTAAAAAAGGTGAGGACATCTACGGCGACGGTGTGCTTGAAATCCTGCAGGATGGTTTCGGGTTCCTGCGTTCCGCGGGCAGTTCCTACCTGGCCGGTCCCGATGATATTTATGTCTCTCCCAGCCAGATACGACGCTTCAATCTACGCACCGGTGATAACGTTGCCGGCAAGATCCGCCCGCCCAAGGACAGCGAACGCTATTTTGCCCTGCTCAAGGTGGCCGAGATCAATTTTGAGCCACCGGAGAAAGCCAAACACAAGATCCTGTTTGAAAACCTCACCCCGCTGTTTGCCCAGGATCGACTTAAACTGGAAATCGGCAACGGCAGCACCGAGGATCTGACGCCGAGGATCATCGACCTGGCTTCACCCATCGGCAAAGGGCAGCGCGGTCTCATCGTATCGCCGCCGAAAGCCGGCAAGACCATGATCCTGCAAAGCATTGCCCAGTCCATCACCACCAACCATCCCGAATGTCACGTTATAGTTTTGCTCATCGACGAGCGGCCTGAAGAGGTCACCGAGATGGAACGGTCCGTGCGCGGTGAAGTGATTTCATCCACCTTCGATGAACCGGCCAGCCGCCATGTACAGGTGGCCGAAATGGTCATCGAGCGGGCCAAGCGTCTGGTCGAACATAAAAAGGATGTGGTGATCCTGCTCGATTCCATCACCCGTCTGGCGCGGGCTTACAACACCGTGGTGCCGGCCTCCGGCAAGGTGCTGACCGGTGGTGTCGACGCTAACGCCCTGCAACGACCGAAGCGGTTTTTCGGCGCGGCGAGAAATATCGAGGAAGGTGGTAGCTTGACCATTCTCGCCACGGCGCTGGTGGATACCGGTTCACGGATGGATGACGTCATCTACGAGGAATTCAAAGGTACCGGCAACATGGAGTTGCACCTGGAACGCGAAATCGCTGAAAAGCGCATTTACCCGGCCATCAACATCAATCGTTCGGGCACGCGTAAGGAAGAGGTTTTATGCGATGCCGATGAGTTACAGAAAGTCTGGATCCTGCGCAAACTCCTGCATCCCATGGAGCCCATCGCGGCCATGGAGTTTCTCCTCGAGCGTCTCAAGGGCACCAAGAATAATGCCGAATTCTTTGATGCCATGAAGCGGTAGTTATCGGATCAGTCCGGAATCCGGATCCCCGCAAGTTGGTTGTCCAGGGTCACCAAAATCAGTTCAGTGCATTAATTCGCCTCAATTTATCCGCCAGCGGCAGGCGGTAGAAACGCCGCAATTCCCTGAGCATGTTCCGCGAATCATCCCGGTGAATGTACAGCCTTTCCAGCGCCCGGCAGTACTTGCCGGCATAGTGGTTGGCGCACTGGTAACGCTCAAGTTCCTGCATATGAAGATCGGCGTGAAAATCCACCGTATCAAACAGCAGCTTGCGGATTTCCCGGCTTTTAACCCGGCTCGTCTGTTCGGATGAATACATGTGCATGAGAACAAACTTGTCGATCTCGGCCTGTAACTCAAGCTCGATAAGTGAAACGGAGCGGTCGTACTCACCGTGCCATACGAGTTTGAGAAAATGACTGATACCTTCCGTGGCCAGACAGAAGTCTTCAACGTTACCGCTGTGCAAACCCTGTTCCGGGTTATCGTCCAGCAGATGCGTGACAATATCGGCGTGCAGGTAAACGGTAATGTCCAGATGTTCATCAAGTTCACTGATGAACACGGTTTCCCGCAAGTGACTTGATCCGCCGGTGAGCAGGTTCTTTACCGCTTCATCCGATACCAGGAAATCCGCGACCGCATGTCCGGTTTCAATTTCGTAAATCGATTGCAGCCGTTGTTGCAGCTGGTGTATGGCCATACTCAGTGACGCAGACCGGGGCCGGCAATCGGCACAATACCTTCTCGTTGCAGACGCTCGGCTGCCAGCCGACTGCCTGTCTGCTGCCAGATTTCGTATAGTCGCATGATGTCGCGGTTATTCCCGCAGTTCATCTGTTCCCCGACCTCGGTAAGGATGTCGATTGCAGCTATAAATTTATCGGCCAGCTCATTGAAGATTTCACAAAAAGCCTGGCTGTTGAATGTATTCCGGCTGTTAGTGGCGAGATAACTGTAGGCATTGCCACCCATGGCGACATAGTAATCCACATCCACGAGGCTGCGATGCAGGCTGTAGGAAAACAGACCGGAAACAAACAGGGACAGATCACCCAGTCGCTTCAGGCAGACGATGCGTTCCCTGCGCGTTCTGGCTTCGACCGCCTCGGCATAGATCATCGCCAGTGCCGGTGTGCTGTTACCCTCGGCGTGTTTATCGAAAAGCTTGCTGGTCCGGGTAAAATCAGTAAGCAGGTTGGCAAGATAAAAAACAGTTTCCGGCAACATATCCTGGCGCTGGCGCTCGACTGCCCTGTTGACACTGTCCTGGAAGTATTCCCGCAAACCGGTTTGGCTGATCAGGCGTTCTCGTTCAGATAAATCATTCATAACCCCGTTGCTCCGAAATGTGAAATGATATTACCCAAAGTAAACTCTGATGAATCTGTTCAGAGTCCCATATCTATATTCAGCGGAACATTACCCGCATTACTTTAAAAGCTATACAGGTTATTGAGTTTTGTGAAGTTAGCAGTCACGGGGGAATGCTGATAACAGACTACAGACTACAGACTACAGACGACAGATAACAGATAACAGTGAAGCGGGTGTCTGGCTTCAGGCTGACGGCGACCATATTTGGTGAACGTTGAACGGTGAATGGTGAACGGGATAGTGGGGAATGGGGATAAAAAAAGCCCCGCTTCGTGCGGGGCTTTTTTACGAACCTTAACAGCAGATGGCGAATTACATCATGCCGCCCATGCCGTCCATGCCGCCACCCATCGGTGGCATAGCCGGTTCATCCTTCGGGACTTCGGCCACCATGGCCTCTGTAGTCAACAGCAGACCGGCGACGGAAGCCGCGTTCTGCAATGCTGAACGCGCCACCTTGGCAGGATCCAGAATACCCATTTCGACCAGGTCACCGAATTCGCCGGTAGCAGCGTTATAGCCATAGGAACCCTTGGATTCCTTGACCTTGTTGATGATGACGGAGGCTTCTTCACCGGCGTTGGTGACAATCTGGCGCAGGGGCTCTTCAACAGCGCGGTGAAGAATGTGAATACCCACGTTCTGATCGTCATTGTCACCTTTCAGCTTGGCGATGGCCGCCTGGGTGCGGAGCAGGGCCACACCACCACCGGGAACCACACCTTCCTCAACCGCAGCACGGGTTGAATGCAGGGCATCCTCGACGCGTGCTTTCTTTTCCTTCATTTCCATTTCCGTAGCTGCGCCAACCTTGATGACAGCGACACCACCGGACAACTTGGCGGCACGTTCCTGGAGTTTTTCCTTGTCATAGTCAGAAGTTGATTCATCGATTTGCTTGCGGATCTGCTTGATGCGACCCTCGATGTCGGCTTTCTTGCCATCACCGTCAATGATCGTGGTGTTTTCCTTGGTGATCTGGATTTTCTTGGCGGTGCCCAGATCGTCCAGATTCGTTTTTTCGACACTCAGGCCGACTTCCTCGGAAATGACGGTACCGCCGGTCAGTATAGCAATATCTTCCAGCATGGCCTTGCGGCGATCACCGAAACCTGGAGCCTTGACGGCAGCCACCTTGACAATACCGCGCATGTTGTTGACTACCAGTGTAGCCAGGGCTTCGCCTTCGATATCCTCGGCGATGATGAGCAGGGATTTCCCGGCCTTGGCAACGCCTTCGAGAATCGGGATGAGCTCACGCACATTGGAGATTTTCTTGTCATGCAGCAGAATGAAAGGTGACTCGAGTTCCACGCTCATTGACTGCTGGTTGTTGATGAAATACGGAGACAGGTAACCACGGTCGAACTGCATACCTTCGACGATTTCAATCTCGTTCTCGAGACCGGAACCCTCTTCAACGGTGATCACGCCTTCCTTGCCCACCTTGTCCATGGCTTCGGCGATCTTGGCGCCGATTTCCTCGTCGGCGTTGGCGGAAATGGTACCTACCTGGGCGATGGCCTTGCTGTCTTCACAGGGCTTGGACAGGGCCTGCAGTTCTTTTACGGCAACCAGAACGGCCTTGTCGATGCCACGCTTTATGTCCATCGGGTTGATGCCGGCAGCGACGGACTTCAGACCTTCACGCATAATAGCCTGGGCGAGAACCGTGGCAGTGGTAGTACCGTCACCGGCCACATCGGAGGTCTTGGAAGCGACTTCCTTGACCATCTGTGCACCCATGTTTTCAAACCTGTCTTCGAGTTCGATTTCCTTGGCAACGGAAACACCATCTTTGGTGACGGTGGGTGCGCCGAAGCTCTTCTCCAGAACGACGTTACGGCCTTTGGGCCCCAGGGTCTGTTTGACCGCGTTGGCCAGAATGTTGACGCCGGCCGCCATGCGGGAACGGGCGTCATCGGAAAATTTGACTTCTTTAGCTGACATAGTGTTATTCCTCTTGCTTGATTTGGTTCATGAACAGGGCCGGGTGTTAACCCTCGATGACACCCATGATGTCTTCTTCACGCATGACCAGGAGTTCCTGGTCATCGACCTTGACCTCGGTACCGGAGTACTTGCCGAACAGCACCTTGTCTCCGACTTTCAGGTCGATGGCGCGGACTTCGCCACTGTCCAGTACCTTGCCGTTACCCACGGCGATGACTTCGCCCTTGATGGGTTTCTCGGCAGCACTGTCCGGAATCACGATACCACCAGCGGAGGTTTTTTCTTCCTCCATGCGCTTGATAATCACGCGATCTTGTAATGGACGTATTTTCATCTTTGCAACTCCTCTATTAACTTATTGATATTTATGGAATTTTATTAAATCCCAAGTAATCCTGTTAGCACTCTACTTTAACGAGTGCTAGAAATATAGCGAAATATTTCCCTGTGTCAATCCGGGAGGAAAAAAACAGGTGTCCGCCCTGCAGATGGGGCCGGACAGCAGGATTTCAAGGGAATACAGGTTCGAAGTTCAAAGTTCGAACCCAGAACCTGGAACGTTCCTACCGTCCCGCTTCGCTTTGATAAAAGCCCATGAGTATGTGTGCGACCTCGGGACGGGCGAATTCTTCCGGGAGTTCCTCGCCGGCGGCCAGCATTTCCCGGACCTTCGTGCCCGAGAGCATGACAAAATCGTCCTGGGTGTGATCCTCCGCATCGCGCAGCATGACGACCCGGTTGAGTTTTTTCGAGTAGGCGGTGTGATCGGCCATGAAGATTTCGATTTCCAGGGTGCCCTCCGGGATATCATTGAAAATAGCCTGGGCATCGAAAGGCCCGTAATAATCACCAACGCCGGCGTGATCGCGGCCGACGATCAGATGCGTGCAGCCGGCATTTTGCCGGAAAATGGCGTGCAATACCGCTTCTCTCGGGCCGGCGTAGAGCATGTCAAAGCCGTAGCCGGTGATCTCGACCGTATTTTCGGGGAAATAGAGTTCCACCATCTTGCGGATGGCGGCGTCGCGCACATCGGCGGGAATGTCGCCGGGTTTGAGTTTTCCGAGCAGCATGTGAATGAGAATGCCGTCGGCATTAACGGTCTCCCGGGCCATTTTGCAGAGTTCCTCGTGGGCCCGGTGCATGGGGTTACGGGTCTGGAATGCGACCACCTTTTCCCAGTTGTTTTTACTGATCAGGTCACGGATCTGCGGGGCTGTGCGGAAAGTAGCCGGAAAATCCTTCTCGAAATAGCTGTAATTTAGCACCTGTATGGGACCCGAGATGGCATACCTGCCAGAACTCATGAAGGTCGCAACTCCCGGATGACCGGTGTCGGTAGTGCCGAAAGTATGCTCGGCGATTCGTTTCAGCAACTCGTCCGGGATTTCCTCTATTTTCTCGACGTTCTGCACGGCCAGAACCGGATTTCCCTCTACGTTCGGGTCCAGCAGGGCGATGCGGTGGGCATCACGCAGGGAATCGATAGCATCTGTCCGGTTCATGATGGGCACCGGCCAGAACAGGCCATCCGTTGTGCGCATGTTCTCCGCCACGCTGAGAGCGTCGGCCAGGTTCATGTAACCGAAGAGAGGAGAGAAGTAACCCGCTCCGAGCATCACGGCGTTGGCCGCGGCGGCGGAATCGAGCAGCAGCGAAGGCAGTTCCGCGGCCACTTTTTCGAGTGCGGCACGTTGCTCGGGGTCTTCCACATACAGTGGCGTCAGCTCTTTTGAGCCATGGGGTTTGATCATCACTCTCTCCGTTCTGTTAACTGTTGCAAAATGGGCGCTTACGATAATGTACCTGCCGATTATTTCAAGTAGTCAATGCAAGGTTCTACGTTCAAGGTTCGAGGTTCAACGTTATCTCGTGCTTTCCTGAACCCAGAACCCTGAACCTTGAACCTTGAACTTGGAACCCTGAGCTTATCCATCCCCCGGTCCCGGTTCAAACCGGAAACCGTTCGACTCCCTGATAATGTTGCCCGTGCGCAGCGGATACCGGTTCGAAGGCCGGTCCTGGAAATAAAACCGCAGTGTCTGGCGTATGGTTGTGAATGCAAGATCATCCCAGGGTATGTCTTCTTCGCGGAACAGTTGCACATCCTCGCTTTCCTGACCGGGTCTGAAATCCAGATCCAGCAGCCTGGAGCGAAACATGATGTACACCTGGTTGATGTGGGGCAGGTTAAACATGGAATAAAGTCCCTGAACCTCGACCCGGGCAGTGGCCTCTTCCCAGGTCTCGCGGATCGCGCCTTCGATACTGGTTTCATCGAGTTCCATGAAGCCGGCGGGCAGGGTCCAGTAACCCCGCCGCGGTTCGATGGAACGTTTACACAACAAAATCCGGTCTTCCCATACCGGCAGGCAGCCGGTGACAATTTTCGGATTTTCATAATGCACTACATCGCATCGTTCACAGACGAAGCGCGGGCGATCATCCTGTTGTGGTATTTTCCGGACTACGGGTTCACCGCACCAGCAGCAGAATTTCATGATGCCGGCACTCCTGCTGTCAACAGCGGTTTCAGCACCGGCCAGAGGTGATCGAGAATCATGGGTTGAGCCACGGCTTTCGGGTGCAGTCCGTCGTCCTGCATCAGTGCAGGGTCGTCGAACATGTCCCGCAGGATAAAGGGGGCCAGTGCAATGCCGTGCTGTTCGGCCAGCGATGTATAAATCGCGTCGAAACGCCGGTTGTAAGCGGGGCCGTAGTTGGGTGGCAGGTGCATCTGTACCAGGATAATGCGTGAACCGGTATCGGCAAGCCGGGTGATAATTTCGGTAAGGTTATCGCGAATGGTGGCTGGTGGAAAACCGCGTAACCCGTCATTGGCGCCGAGTTCGACCAGGGTGATATCGGGCCGAACCCGATCCAGGATTTCGGGCAGGCGGACGAGTGCCCCGGTGGTGGTTTCGCCGCTGATGCTGGCGTTAATGACTTCGTATGGACAATCCTGATCCTGTAACCGCCGTTTCAACAGGCTGACCCAGCCGCTGTCCACGGGTATGCCGTAGGCCGCGCTGAGACTGTCACCCAGAATCAGTATGTTTCCACCGCCCGCCTGAACCGGTGTGACAATTGCGGGACAAATAAGCAGAATGACAACAAGGCAGAGTGAATACAATCGCATGATACAGGTAGAAAATCTGGGCAAAGTGATAAATGGTCCGGCTCAACGTCTGACCATACTGGATAATATCAGTTTTTCCATTAATGCAGCGGAATCCGTCGCCATTGTCGGGGTGTCCGGCTCCGGCAAGTCCACTTTACTGGGTCTGATGGCCGGGCTTGACCTTCCCTCCCACGGCCGCGTCTGCCTGGATGGAGCGGATTTGAATCAACTGGATGAAGACGGGCGCGCCCGCGTGCGCCATCAGCGCGTCGGATTCGTTTTTCAGTCTTTTCAACTGCTGCCCGGATTGACCGCCCTGGAAAACGTACTGTTGCCGCTGGAGCTCAACGGAACGGCGGGCAGCGAGCAGATGGCCCGGGACTGGCTGCAACAGGTTGGGTTGAAAGATCGCATACATCACTATCCCAATCAGCTTTCCGGGGGTGAACAGCAGCGTGTAGCGATTGCCCGGGCGTTTGTCGGCGGACCGAAAATTCTCTTTGCCGATGAACCGACCGGAAACCTGGATCAAACCACGGCGGCACAGATCATCGAACTGCTGTTTCGGCTGAATACCGAGGAAGGCACGACGCTGGTGATCGTTACTCATGATGAAAATATTGCCGATCGCTGTCTGCGACGGCTGACGCTGGCGGGTGGAAGGTTGCAAGACAGCACATGAACCGGATCGTCTTTTCTCTGCGTTACCTGCTGCGCGACTGGCGCTCCGGTGAGTTACGCATCATTGCCCTGGCGCTGGTTATCGCGGTCGCCAGCCTGACGACGGTGGGCTTTTTTACCGATCGTATCGAACAGGCCATGGAAATACAGGCAACCGAACTGCTGGCCGCCGACCTGGTGTTGTCGTCCAGTGCGCCGATAGCGGAGCCGGTGCGCCGCCGCGCCGAAGAGATGAATCTCGTCACCTCGCTGAGCAGTGGATTCCGCAGTGTGATCATGGCCGGGGAAACCCTGCAAATGGCCGAGGTCAAGGCGGTGGATGAAAGTTATCCGATCCGCGGCGCACTGAAGGTCGCGGACGTATTGTTTGCTCCGGATCGCATCACCCGTGAAGTGCCCGCGCGGGGAGAGGCCTGGGCCGACGCCCGCCTGCTGCAACTGCTGAACCTGTCCGTCGGCGACACGCTGGAAGTGGGCGCCTCAACGCTCAAGGTCACTCGCGTATTAACCTTCGAGCCGGACCGCGGCGGCGATTTGTTCAATATTGCCCCGCGGTTGTTGATGAACCGAGCCGACGTGGATGCCACCGGGCTGATCCTGCCCGGCAGCCGCGTCAGCTACCATCTGCTGCTCGGCGGCCAAATCGCCGATCTCAACAGTTTCAGGGCATGGGTGAGTGACAACCATGGCGGCAATATCAAGGTGCGTGGGATCCGCGACGCCCGCCCGGAGCTGAAAACGGCGCTGGACCGGGCCAGTCAGTTTCTCGGCCTGGCCGCGCTGGTAAGCATCGCCCTGGCCGGGATGGCCGTGGCCATGAGTACCCAGCGCTATGTCAGCCGGCACCTGGATCACTGCGCCATCATGCGTTGCCTGGGTACAAGTCAGGCCGTGGTGCTGCACATATACCTGATCCAGTGCCTGGTGCTGGCACTGGTCAGCAGCGTTATCGGCAGTGCGATCGGCTATCTTTGCCAGCAAGGTCTGGCGGTACTGATGAGCGGCCTGGTGCAGGGGCAATTACCGCCGCCGTCGCCGTGGCCGGTATTGACCGGCATTCTGACCGGCATCATTACGGTCTGTGGTTTTGCCGTCCCGCAACTCCTGCGCATTCGTGCCGTTTCACCGATGCGGGTATTGCGCCGCGACCTGACTCCGCTGCCGGTCAGCGGCGTACTGGTCTATGCTGCCGCCATTGTGGCGCTGGCCTTGTTGATCCCGTGGCAGTCGGGTGAACCGCGCCTGTCCGTGTACAGTCTTGCCGGTCTGCTGATCACGGCTCTGGCCCTGGCCGGCGGCGCCCGCCTGATCATCGCCGGAATACGCCGCTTGAAACTTCGCGGCGCCGCGATTCGCTACGGTCTGGCCAATGTTTCGCGACGTGGTGGCCAGAGCGTGGCCCAGATCATCGGCATCGGGCTCGGCTTTACGGTCATGCTGTTGCTGGCCCTGATCCGCACCGACCTGCTGGAAAACTGGCGTGACCGTCTGCCACCGGGAACGCCGAATTATTTCCTGATCAATATACAGCCGGAGGAAGTACGCAGCATTCAAAACACCCTCTATGAACAGGGGCGCGTGGTCACCGATTTCTTCCCCATGATTCGTGGTCGCCTGGTGCGCATTAACGACTGGCAGGTGGAAGTGGACGCATACGGGGATGACCGCGCCCGGCGCCTGGTATCGAGGGAGTTTAACCTGTCCTTTACCGAAACCATGCAATCGCATAACCGGCTGGTGGCCGGAGACTGGTGGCAGACGGGCGAGGATCACGTGTTTTCGGTGGAAGAGGGTATCGCCGAAACCCTGGGAATCAACATGGGCGATTCGCTGACCTATGAAGTGGCCGGTCGCGAGGTCAGCGGTGTGGTGAAAAATCTGCGCTGGGTGGAGTGGGATTCGTTCAACGTCAATTTCTTCGTCATTTCCAGTCCCGAGACGCTGGAAGGTTATCCGGCGACGTACATTACCAGCTTTTACCTGCCGCCCGGTGAGCGCGAGGTATTGACCACGCTGGTGCGTAATTATCCCAGCGTAACCGTTTTTGACGTGGACGCTGTGCTCTCCCAGGTACGGTTGCTCATGAACCAGGTCATTCGCGCCGTCGAATACGTTTTCGGATTTACCCTGCTCGCCGGCCTCGCCGTGCTCTTCGCCGCCCTGCAAACCACGCACGATGAGCGTAGACACGAATCGGCATTACTGAGCGCCATGGGTGCTACCCGTCGGCAGATCCTGTTTGGTCTCATTGCTGAATTTGTCTGTCTCGGCCTGGTTGCCGGTCTATTGGCGGCACTGGGAGCCACCTTCGTGCAATGGCTGCTGGCCGAGTTCGTATTCAACCTCAGTGTCAGTATCAACCCCTGGGTGTGGATCGCGGGGCCGCTGCTGAGTGTCGCCGTGATCGTGATCGGCGGCCTGGCCGGAACCCGGCGGACCCTCACCTCTCCGCCCATGCTGGCGCTGAGGCAGGTCTGAGAGCCGACATGACGTCGGTTTATTTCGGCGATTTCCGGGCCTATGTGAGCGAACATCGAAAAGCCGTGGAAGCCATGGTCGAAGAGTCCCACACCACCGCGTGGTTCCTGCTGCGTTATCTCAGGCGCATCGAGAAACAGGCCGCCGAACCCGGGAGCAAGACGCGTATGGAAGGGCTGATGCGTTCCATGATCCGGTTTTACGTCGATAACATCGATGAGCAATCGGAGCTTGGCGATCGTTGCCAGAAAATCTACGCCGAGTATCGTCGCACGCTGAGGGTGTATCAGGACCCGGGCAGCTGAATCAGGTGATTCATGATGGTCAGCAAACCATGACATTGCGGCAGCCGCTTTTGTTATCATGGGTTCGCAGGAGACTGCGAGATGCTTTAAACATTCCGGAGTCAATTAACCACAATATGTAAATAAGGAGATTGCCATGGCCTCCCAGCAAATCAGCGAATACCTGCTGTTAACCAATTCCAACCCGATGCAGTTATCCATGAAAGTGAATGAAAAAATCCAGGAGGGATGGCTGCCGTTCAACGGCGTGGCCGTGGGCCTGGCGCTGGATGCGGGCAACAGTCTGACCAGTTATGCGCAGGCCCTGGTGAAGTATCAGTAACCTCTGCCGGAGCCAGAGTACCGTCGGGTGATGATTCACTCATGCGTCATGGGATAACGCTCCATGATGTAGCAAAAGCAGTCCTTGCGAATGACATCGGTATTGACGGTGATCATGGCCGGAACGATGCTGCGCCGGGTGCGCAGTTTGCCATCCTCGATACAGAAATACTGTTCGCCGACCTCGTTGCCCTGTTCATCGAGAATATCCAGTACCCGTTCAATACCGGGCCTGACCCGGCCCATGACGGTAGCTTCGGGCAGTTCGCGAAAGTTGAATTTCTCTATCCCCTTGTCGAAACACAGGTCGTGGTCGCCGTCATCAAAACCGAAATTGATACTACCGGGGATCTTGACGATGGCCACGGTGTGGTAGAGATCGATATGCTGGCTGCTGACCGTGTGATCCGAAAGCGCTTCCAGTTCGAGGCAACGGACAAGAAAATCCAGCGCATGCCGGGTGCTGTTGCTGTCACCGGAGGTCCCGCACTCCACGGTGACGGCGGGACAGAGTTCGGCAAAGGTCATGCTCTGTACACCCTTGGGACGGATAAAATACACCACCGTCCGTGAAAACAGGATCGCCAGTTGCAGGTATCTTGAGTAGGTATTGTTGACGCAGGCGTAATGCGGATTTTTCCCGGTGTTGTTATGGATGTCGATACTGAGAAACACCTCGCGCTGTTTCATTTCGCTGACTACCTGTTGCATCATTTTGTGCTCGGGTGTTTCTCCCGTTCCCCAGATGCGGTTGTAGTCCGGCTGATGATCCAGAAAACGCTGGTTGTAACGGGCGGCTTCTATGTTGCCGATGAACACGGAGACGGCGCGCGGTAACCGGCGTCCGGCGTAACCGGCGAGCAGACGGCGCACGGCCTCCCAGCCCGTATGTTCGTTACCGTGCAGTAACACCGACACGAACATGGGCCGGCTGCGAAGCCCCGGGAGGTGCAGCAGAGTCGGGCCGGGTAACAGGGTATGCAACTCCGGCGCCGGTGTGTCGAGTAATCCCGCGGGGATCTGGTCGATGATATTCAACATGTCAAAGCGGCCACTCGTGTACGGGTATGCCGGTATGCTGTTGTTCAAGATAGGCGCGGCTCAGCACCTGCATGTCACGGCCATGACGAAGAACAAATCCGCGTTGCCAGGCAGCGCCGTTGCGCCCGGTTTTTGTGCGTTCGCGGATGATCTCGAGATAGTGGTCGCAATCAGCTGCATTTACTTCAAGGTTGACAAGGCCGGCCCTGGCCAGGGGGATCAGCTGATCGATGATCAACTTGCGAACCGGGTATATTCTGCCGTCCAGCCAGCGCAACTCACAGTCAAGGCTGTCGCGGGCGGCGCGGTAAAAATTCTCACGCGCGGTCGTGAAATCCATGCAGCTTTCCGGCGCCACGTCCTGATCGGTGAGCGATCGTGTCAGGCCCCAGAAAAACACGGCATTGGCGATCATGTCATTCAGTGTCGGGCCGGAGGGCACGACACGGTTTTCAACCCGCAGGTGTACCGTGTCATCGTCTCCAAAACCTATAAGCGGCCGGTTCCAGCGCCACACCGTGCCGTTATGCAGACGCAGATGGGCAAATTTTTCGGCAGGCGTGTTCATGTCCATGGGCAGCAACGCCGGAAAATCCCCGAGGTTCTGCTCGAAGCAGGTGAGCAGGCTGTCATGGATATAATCGCGGCCGAAACTTACGCGTTTGCAAGTCGAGCCATCATCGACGGACTGTTCAAACAGCGGTATCCGGCTTTCATCCCAGAGGTCGTGTCCGAACAGGTAGGGAGAATTCGCGCTCATGGCCAGTAGTGGCGCGGAGACAATGGACGCTGCGTTAATGGCGCGGACCGCCTTCTCCGGCCGCACCTGCAGGTGGATCTGGAAGGAGGTGGTGGCCGCCTCCAGCATGACATCATAATGGCGAACATCCAGATGCTCGCGGCCCTGTATGTCCAGCACCAGCGGCCGGCCGCGACGCTGTGACAGCACCTGTTCATTGAGGGCTGTATAACGGGGGCTGAATGACATGTTGGCCAGGCATAACTGGTCGTCGGTGACCGCGGGATGAATACCGATAGTCATCAGGTCAGCATTCATCCCGGTTGCCACCTCACGACAATGATTCCAGGTAGCTTCAATATCACTGTGTAAAGTACGAAGGGCACGATCCCTGAGGATCTGTGGCGGGACATTCAACTCGATGTTGAAGCGCGACAGTTCCATGACCACCATCGGATTGTTCAGCGCCTGCAGAAAGCGATCATTGATGGGGCAGGGCAGTGCCCGATCATCAACCAGCCAGGCCTCGATTTCAAAGCCGCCGACATTATGCAGGCTGCAAAATCGGTCATTGCGAAAATATTCCGCGAGTAATTGCGTTTCCGCCTGTAATTTTTCCGCGAAAACGTCGAAGTCATTTTCAGTGAAATTGCTGGTTGGTATTTCCTGTCCCATGAATATTGTCGCTGTTCAGTGTCTATACTTGCTATATGGTTATGCGATTTGACGGCTGTAATTTCACCCGCACTGGCGAGATCATGGTACCATGCGGCAGCAGGGAGTACGGATGATTCGTGGTATTCTGCTGGATCTGAGCGGCGTTCTCTATTCCGGTAACGAGGTCTTGCCGGGGGCGCTGGATGCCGTGCGCAAAATCGACGCTGCCGGTTTGCCGGTACGTTTTATCACCAATACCACGCGCAAGACCTCGCGCACTATTCTGGATCAACTGCGCGGCATGCAGTTCGATATACACCCGGATCAGTTGTTTACCGCGCCGCTGGCGGCGCGTGATTATCTCGACAGTCATCGACTCAATCCCTGGCTGCTCGTGCACCCCGAACTGGTTGATGAATTCCCGGCAGCCGACAGCACAAAAAAGATCAATGCCGTGCTGGTGGGCGATGCAGCCGATGCCTTTTCTTACGCCAGTATGAATACCGCGTTCCGCTATCTGCTGGACGGCGCGCTGTTGCTGGCCATGGGGGATAATCGCTATTTTCGTGATGGCGATGCATTCAGCCTCGATGCCGGCCCATTCGTGCATGCGCTTGAATACGCCACTGACAGCAAGGCCACTGTGATCGGCAAGCCGGCCGCTGATTTCTATCACAGCGCCGTGCGCAGTCTCGGTTGCCGCCCGGAAGAAACCCTGATGGTCGGGGATGATGTCGACGCGGATGTGCTTGGCGCGGTGGCCGCCGGCCTTCAGGCCGCGCTGGTCAGAACCGGTAAATACCGCCCGGGTGATGATGAAAAACTGCACGGCAAGGCAGTCTGTGTGGCCGATGTTGCCGCGGCGGTGGCGCTGGCGCTGGATAACCCTGCCTGAAAAATAAAGCAGCCGTTTTTTTCAGCGCGTGGTCGGCGCGTGTCTTCCTGTCGAAATTGAATATTTCAAAACTTGCCCCGATATTACGGGTCTCACTGGCGGTTAAACCCTGACGTTGCATAAATTATCGAGGTAACGAATCATGCTGCGAATCGTTCTGTTTCTGGCGACGAATATCGGTATTTTGCTGGTGCTCAGTGTCACCATGCGGCTGCTCGGCATCGACAGTATGCTCGAACAGCAGGGGGGCGGTCTGAACCTGACCGGGCTTTTGATTTTCGCTGCTCTGTTTGGCATGGGGGGTGCGTTCATATCGCTGGCCATGTCCAAATGGCTGGCAAAAAAAACCATGGCTGTACAGCTGATCGAAAGACCGGCCAACGCCACCGAACAGTGGCTGACGGCAACGGTGCAGAGCCAGGCCAGGCAGGCCGGCATCGCCATGCCGGAAGTGGGGATTTTCAATTCGCCCGCGCCCAACGCCTTTGCCACGGGGATGAACAAAAATGCGGCGCTGGTGGCGGTGAGCAGCGGTTTACTGGAACAGATGAACCGCGATGAAGTGGAAGCGGTTCTCGGCCATGAAATCAGTCACGTCGCCAACGGCGACATGGTGACGTTGACCCTGGTGCAGGGTGTGGTCAACACGTTCGTGATTTTCTTTTCACGCATCATCGGGCATATGGTCGATCGTCTGGTCTTCAAGGTGCAGCGCGGTCACGGCCCCGGCTTCTGGATAGGCACCATTGCCGCCCAACTGATTCTTTCCATAGTGGCCAGCATAATCGTCATGTGGTTTTCGCGTTACCGGGAGTTCCGGGCGGATGCCGGTGGCGCCCGTCTCGCCGGTCGTGAAAAGATGATTGCGGCGTTGAGGCAACTGCAGCGATCCAGTCAACCGCCTTCCATGCCCGACGAGATGCAGGCATTCGGAATCGCCGGCGGCAGGAGTGCCGGTTGGAAGAAGCTGTTCATGACCCATCCGCCGCTGGAGGAGAGGATCGCGGCACTGGAGCGATCCTGAATGACTGTTGTGAAGCAGCGGTGAATCAGCCGCCTCCCGGGGTTGTGACAGCTGTTTCTATGCCCGGATTGTGACATTGGGCATCAGGGTTTACCCCTAACGTTGCATAAATTTTTGGATGCAGGGGCTTTTAGAGCGGTATTTTCCGGGTCGCGCGCAGATTTTTCCAACCGGAGCATAGCTTATAGAAGGAGCGGAGCTGTCCTGCGCCAAAAATTTATGCAATGTCAGGGTTTACTCAAGGCGGATGTCATCGGCTTTTGTCCAGGGCGGGCTGACCAGGGCGAGGAATACCAGATCCCCCTGACCCGTATTCTCAATCCACTGTACGGCATCCGGTGGAATGTAGACAACATCGCCTTCGCTGACGTCTTCTGCACTGTCATCGATATGCATCCGCCCGTGTCCCTTGAGTATGTAATAGACTTCCGCCTGCTTCAGTTTGTGGCGGTAGGAATGATGCGCGGGCGCTACCCGGGCATGGGCTATGGAATAGGGAAGGTCGACAGGCTCTTTCGCCGGATGCAATACCTCGCGAATGCGGCAGCCATCGTTGGCGATGAATTCCGGACACGCACCGATATTTTTTACAAACATGAACGACTCCGTTATAACGTGCCTATGCCGAAGTATACGGGTAATCCCGATTACCAACACGACTCGATACCCCGCATCGGGATCCTCATGACCAATCTCGGTACGCCGGATGCACCCACGGCGGCGGCCCTGCGTAAATACCTGGCGGAGTTTCTCGCCGATCCGCGCGTCATCGAGGTTCCGAAAATACTCTGGTGGCCGGTATTGCACGGCATTATCCTGCGTACCCGCCCGCGCCGCTCGGCGGAAGCCTATGAAAAAGTCTGGACATCCGAAGGTTCACCCCTGCTGGCCATCACCCGCAGGCAGGGTGATGCGGTGCAGCGTCTGCTTCGTGAACGCCTTGGCGATAGCGTGAAAGTGGTAATCGCCATGCGCTACGGTGAACCGTCCATCCGCCAGGGACTGGAGGAATTGCGCGCCGCCAACGCCCGCAGGATCCTGTTGTTGCCACTGTATCCGCAATACGCGGCGGCAACCACGGCATCCACCTTTGATGCCGTCAGTGCCGTGCTGAAAACCTGGCGCTGGCTGCCCGGTCTGCGCATGATCGATCATTACCATGATGATCCTGGCTACATTTCGGCACTGGCCGCCGCCATTGAGCGACATCAGGCCACACACGGCAGACCGGACAGACTGATCTTTTCCTTTCACGGTATTCCACGTCATTACTTCGACGCCGGTGATCCCTATCATTGTGAATGTCAGAAAACCGCGCGCCTGGTTGCGGAAAAAATGCAACTGGGTGATAACGACTGGCAGTTGACGTTTCAGTCGCGTTTCGGACCGCGTGAGTGGTTACAACCCTATACCGATGTCACGCTGAAAGGGCTGCCCGCACAGGGTGTCCGGCATGTCCAGGTTGTCTGTCCGGGCTTTGCCGCCGACTGTCTGGAAACACTGGAAGAAATCAATATGCAGAACCGGGAATTTTTCATCAACGCCGGCGGTGAAACATTTTCCTATATACCGGCCCTGAACGATGACGAATTGCACATCCAGGCGCTCGCTGATCTGATCACACTGCATCTCGGCGGCTGGATTAACGAAGATGATCAACCCTCGCCGGAATCCCTTGCACAGTCCGGTGCAACGAGCCGCCAGCGCGCGCTGTCAATGGGTGCAAAAAACTGAATCGTCATTTGCGGATTTCGTTGAAACTGCCGGGGTTCCGGCTATAATCGAATTAGCTTATAAAAATCCAGGCCATGGTTTATGTCGTGCATCACGAAGTCCCGCCAGCAGTTCCTCGTAGTGTATTGCATAATGATTAACCGGTTTTTTACAGGCGAAAATGCTTCAATCAAGTGCAATACAGGATAATATAATGTCAGAAACAGTAACTGGTAAGGTTAAATTCTTTAACGAATCGAAGGGTTTTGGTTTCATCACGCAGGCAGATGGACCGGACGTTTTCGTTCACTTCAGTGCAATCCAGGCCGATGGTTTCAAAACCCTGGCCGAGGGGCAGGAAGTAGAATTCACCATTGTCGATGGTAAAAAAGGTCCCCAGGCTGAAAACGTAAGACCGCTGTAAGCGGTCCGCGACGTGCCCCGTTTCGGGGCAGTAGTCTATTGCGGTTTTGCCTGCAGGTGCGGGGCAAGACGGTTATGAACCGGCTTACTCGCTGACCTCAACGCCTTTCCAGAAAGCGACGTGGTTCTGTATTTTTTTTGCCAGTCTTGATGGCGACGGATAATACCAGGCTGCGTCCCTGTTAACCTTGCCGTCGATTACTACGTCATAATACTTCGCTTTGCCTTTCCAGAAACATCGTGTCGTGGTGTCACTGTCAAAAAAATATTCGCGGTTCAGTGATTCGGGCGGAAAATAGATATTGCCCTCGACTTTCTCGTAGTCATCCGATTGCGCCAGGACGACACTGTTCCATTGTGCTTTTGCCATGATTACTCCCCGTACAGAGTCACTGTAAATTTTCGGGAATGTCCACTTGTCCTGTGTTCCCACAGGTAGATGCCCTGCCAGGTGCCGAGCAGGCAGCGCCCGCCCTGTACGGGTATGGATAACCCGGAACCGGTTAATATACTGCGTATATGGGCCACCATATCATCGGGACCCTCCGCGCTATGCCGGAAATCGGGGTCACCGTCAGGCACGTTCCTCGACATGTAGGTTTCCAGGTCGTCGCGGACCACAGGGTCGGCGTTTTCACACAGAATCACCGAAGCACTGGTGTGGTGAACAAAGACATGACATATGCCTGAGTGGATTTTGGCGTCGGCGACAATGTTATTCACATCAGCGGTAATATCCCGGGTGCCTCGACCGTCCGTCCGTATGCTCAGGGTTTTTTGAATAACCATTATTGATACGCCTTCAGTCTGTTCAGTATGAGCCCGAAAAACCGCGTGCCGTTGCTGAAAACCCAGCCCAGATGCTCATGACAGTTTCCACAAACGGCAATCTGCCACCGATAACCCGCAAACCAGGTATGCTCGGCAGTAGCCGGGCCGATAGCCAGGCATCCGGGCGCATGGTCAAAGCATCCGATATGGTATTCGACACCGGCCGGGTTGATACACCGGTGTTCATGTGCTGCATTGACCGGGATCCGATCTGCGTTTGTGGTAATCGAATACCCGCAGAATATGCATCTGAGCTCATGTTCACTGTCCGCGGTCACCTGTTCGTATTGTGATTTTCTCTGCTTTCGTGTTGAGGTATCAAGCAGATAACAGCGCAGGAAACGGGCGGATAAACCTGACATGTTTCTACATCACCATGCGTATACCGATGAATAACAGGAATACAGAGAAAATGCGTTTCAGGGTCATAACCGGAAGTGTGTGTGCAAGGCGGGCTCCCAGCGGCGCAAACATCACGCTGGCCAACGCAATCATCGCGGCGGCAGGCCAGTAGACATAACCGGTGCTGTAGGGTGGCAACATTTCATTGTCCAGGCCGGTAACCATCATACTGCCCGCCCCGGCAAGCGCGATGGGTAAACCACAGGCGGCGGAGGTTGCCACTGCCTTGCGAATATCCGTATTACACCACATCAGAAACGGCACCGTCAGCGTGCCGCCGCCAATGCCCAGAATCGTTGACATGGAACCGATAATGGTCCCGGACGCCAGCATGCCTGTCGTCTCCGGTAGCACACGTTCCGGCCGTGGTTTCAACCCGAATCCGATTTGCATCGCCACGGCGATTTCAAACACGCCAAACGCACGACGTAACAGTTCACTGGGCAAGCGGTCGGCGATAATGGCGCCGAGTATGGCGCCGGCAATGATACCCGGCACCAGTTGTCTGACCTCGCGCCACATGACGGCGCCCCGGCGATGATGTGAGCGGGCCGAGGAGATGGAGGTAAAAATGATCGTTGTCAGCGAGGTGGCGACAGCCACGTGCATGAGATGTTGCGGTGAAAAATCCTGGGCATGAAACAGGTATACCAGGGCCGGGACGATGACAATCCCGCCGCCCAGTCCCATCATCCCGCCGGTAATCCCCGCCAGGGCGCCGAGGAGGAGATACAGGATCAGTGTAAGAATGGTGATGTCGGAAACCATGATGTGCCTATGTTGTCACTATGATGTCATCATCACAAATAAGGTTCTGCGGCAGAATCTGTGCATGGAAGTTTTCTCGCCGTGATCGCCAGTGGCATGAAATTGGGGAATTATCGATGACCAGGACAACTATTGTTTGCCGCCATTTTTCTGCCTTTGCGTTCCTGTCATTCCGGCGAGAGAGCCTGATTTTTATCCATACCCGCAAATACTGCCGCTGAGCCATAATCAGGACTCCGTGCGGGAATGGTTACTATGTCAGCATTACGATGCGCCGGTTAACAACAGTTGCTGCGGATTCATTCACTAATTCGCTGCATTAAAGTAAAGTAGGCGTCATATGTGTTCGCTACTTGTGAAAATCAATATCAGCCATTTCCATTCCCTGAAACAGATGCTGGTGCTGTTCGTATTTTTCATAATCGTGTTGCCGGTATCCGCAACGCAGGCTCAAACACTGGATGAACAGCGTAAACTTTATAACCGGGCGATGGAGAGTTTACGCAGTGGTGACATCATGCGCTTCCGGGAGATCTTGCCGCAACTGGGTGACTATCCGCTGACGCCCTATCTTCACCACGCCTGGCTCAAACCCCGTCTGGGCCAGGTGCGTATTGAAGAGGTGCAATGGTTTTTTGAGAATTTTGACGATCTGCCCGATGCGGACAGCTTGCGTACACGATGGTTGTTGCACCTGGCCAGGAAAGGCCTGTGGCAGGAGTTCCAGGATTTTTATACGCCACAGCGTGACGAACGCCTGCAATGCCTGCACCTGCAGGCCAGAATCAATACAGGTAACCGCATCTACCTGCTGGAGGATATCCGCTCACTCTGGCTGCGCGGCGATTCCCTGCCCGATGAGTGCGATGCGCCTTTCAGCCTGCTTTATGCAAGTGAGTTTATGGATAACGATCTGGTCTGGCAACGTGTTCGCCTGGCCATGGAGAACGGCAAAACGGGACTGGCCGCTTACCTCGGACACATGCTGGGACCGGAACTGAAGGCGCTGCAATCACAATGGGTGCAAATGCACCATAATCCCCGCAGTCTGACTTCGGCGCCATCGCTGCCGGATACGGTCCAGGGTCGTGAAATCCTGCTTTACGGGATGCAGCGCCTGGCGCGACAGGACATTGGGCTGGCCCTGAAGCGCTGGGCGGTTAGCAGAGACAATTACAGTTTTACCGGCGCGGAAGTGGCACAACTGGAACGTTATCTGGCCATCCGTGCCGCGGAGAAGGATCATCCGGATGCCATTGCACTGCTGGACAGGGTGAGCCCGGCACAGGTAGACGAGGAAGTGTTCCTGTATCGGCTCAGGTATGCCCTCAAGGGGCCGGACTGGGGACGATTATTAATATGGACGCAAGGCTTCCCGGCCTGGCCAGAAATGGGCAATCAATGGTGGTACTGGCATGGCCGCGCTCTTAAGGAAACCGGGGATGCCGCCGCCGCCCGCAAGGCGTACCAGAGGATTGCCGGCGAGCGGGACTATTACGGTTTCATGGCGGCTGACCGCCTGGGCATACCGTATCGAATGAATCATCATCCCTTGCCCGAGAACCTGAAAGACAAACAGGTAGTGCTGGAGACGCCGGCCATTCGCCGGGCGCACGAATTCTACAAGCTCGGCAAATATTTTCCCGCCCGCCGCGAATGGCACCACGCCCTGAACCGCATGACCGTGGTGCAGATGCAGATGGCGGCCTCCATCGCCAGGGAATGGGGCTGGTATGATCGTGCCATTTTTACGCTCGGCCGGGCGAAAATGTATGATGATCTGGTACTGAGATTCCCGGTGCTGTATGACGATCTGCTCAGGGAATATTCGCGCCGGCGCGACCTGGATCTGGGCTGGGTCTATGGCCTGGTGCGCGCCGAAAGCGCGTTTGTGGAAGACGCACGATCTCCGGCAGGCGCCCTCGGCCTGATGCAGGTTATGCCGGCGACCGGCAGGGAAACGGCACGCGCCATCGGCCTGAAACATTTCAGTACAAAAAAACTGCTGCAGGCAAAGGTGAATGTTCCCATCGGCAGTGCCTACCTGAAACAGATGCTGGATCGTTTTGCCGGCAACCGGGTGCTGGCCACGGCCGCTTATAATGCCGGTCCGCACCGTGTGCGCCAGTGGTTGCCGGGCCACTGTCAGGCTGCCGATGTCTGGGTGGAAATGATTCCTTTTCGTGAAACCCGCAAATATGTCAAGCGGGTACTGTCCTACGCCACGATTTATGACTGGCGACTCGAGGTGGAACCGTTGCAGGTCAGCCAGCGTATGGCACCGGTAACACCGACCGGGCAACAGGGTAGCGTGGCCGATCTGAGCACCTGTCCGGCATACAGGGTTTCATTCAACTGAATATGAATTAGCCTACACTTCTGATTATCAACCGGGAAAAACATGATCATCAAACAGGTTTGCATTCTTGGCGGTAGTGGTTTCGTGGGTCAGGTTCTGTCGAACCGGCTCGCGCGTGACGGTGTGCGCATGATTATACCGACACGGCGCCGGGAACCGCGCCGTGATAACCTCATCCTGCTTCCCGATACCGATCTCGTCGAGGCCGACATACAAGATACCGGGCAACTCACGCGCCTGTTCGAGGGTTGTGACGCCGTTATTAACCTGGTTGGCATCCTCAACGAGAAAGGACGGCGCGGCGAGGGTTTCCGATATGCCCATGTGACCCTCGCCGAAAAAATCATTGATGCCTGCCAGGCTGCGGGTGTCGGGCGCCTGCTGCAAATGAGCGCGCTCAATGCCGATGCCGATAATGGCAGCAGTTATTACCTGAAAACCAAGGGTGAGGCCGAGGACCTTTTGCATTCAACCGGGACATTGAAAGTCACCAGCTTCCGGCCTTCGGTGATTTTCGGCCCCGGCGACAGTTTTTTTAACCGTTTTGCGGGATTGTTGAAAATCGCCCCGTTTTTTTTCCCGCTGGCCTGTCCGAAGGCCCGCTTCGCGCCGGTTTATGTGGGCGATGTGGCCGAGGTAATGGCCAGGACCCTGGGCGACCCCGGAAGCGTTGGCCGGCGTTTCGAGCTCTGCGGTCCGCGTGAATACACGTTACAGGAGCTTGTGCAATACACGGCGCATTGTCTGGGCATCAGGCGTTGCATCGTCCCGCTCAACGATCTGCTGTCGCGCATGCAGGCCGCGGTGTTTGATTTCGTCCCCGGCAAACCGTTTTCCACTGATAATTACCTGTCCACCAAAATGCCCAGTGTCTGTAACTCGTGTGACTGGAGTGAATTTGCCATACAACCGACGGCCGTGGAGAGTCTGGTCCCCGGCTACCTGGCCGGGCACAACTGGCGTTCGCGTTATGATGATTATCGCAGACATCTCGAGTAGTGTGTTGCACTTGCCTCCCGGCTGTGCCAGCGTGTAACGCATGAAAATCTATAAAGTGGGAGGCGCCGTTCGCGATCAGATGCTGGGCCTGCCGGTTAAGGATACGGACTGGGTCGTGGTCGGCAGCACACCCGAAGAAATGGCAGCGCTCGGCTTCAAACCCGTGGGCCGCAATTTCCCGGTCTTCCTGCACCCCGAAACGCACGAGGAATACGCACTGGCGCGCACCGAACGCAAGACCGGGATGGGCTACAAGGGTTTTGAATTTTTCACCTCTCCGGCGACCTCACTGGAAGACGATCTGAAACGCCGGGATCTGACCATCAACGCCATGGCCATGGATGCAGACGGCCGTCTGATTGATCCCTTCAACGGCGAAGCCGATCTCCGCCAGGGCCTGTTGCGTCATGTATCCCCGGCCTTCGCCGAAGATCCGTTACGGGTGCTCAGGGTGGCGCGCTTTGCCTCGCGATTCGGTTTCAAGGTGGCTCCCGGGACGATGGATCTGATGAAGCAGCTGTGCACGAGGGAAGAATTATTGAGCCTGACGCCGGAACGTGTCTGGACGGAAATTGAAAAAGCCCTGCAGGGAAAATACCCGGGACGTTTTGTACTGGTCATGCGGGCGTGCGGAGCCCTGGCCATCCTGTTCCCGGAGATCAATTGCCTGTTTGGTATTCCACAACCGAAGGAATATCACCCCGAGATCGACACCGGTCTGCATACGCTCATGGTGCTGAACCAGGCCGCCAGGCTCAGCGATGACCCCGAAGTTCGCTTCGCGGCCCTGGTTCATGACCTGGGCAAGGGTGAAACACCGCCCGCGCAGTGGCCCTCGCACCGCGGCCACGAGGAACGCGGTGTACGGCTGGTGGAAGCGCTGTGTAATCGATACTCGGTGCCTAACGCCTTCCGCGATCTGGCGGTCATGGTCTGCCGGCATCATCTCGATTGTCATCGAGTGAATGAAATGAAACCGGAAACCATTGTTAAAAAGCTGGAACAAATGGACGTATTCAGGCGGCCGGAACGCTTTGAAAAATTTTTGCTCGCTTGCGAAGCCGATGCCCGCGGGCGTAGCGGTTTTGAATTTCGCGACTATCCACAGGCCGGGCTATTGCGTGAAGCGCGACGGGTGGCGGCGGATCTGGATACCCGGACGCTGGCTGCGCAGGGCTTGAAAGGACAGGCCATGGCCCGGGAAATCCGCAAGCATCGTATCGAGAATGTCTCCAAAGTTTTTAAACCCGGCCAGTGACCCTGACCCTGTGCCAGTGTCGGTCGAAAAAATTCATACCGATGAATCATTTATGACTAATGCTGCATAATTACTTTAACTTTATCATTTAACTTAATGATAAAAATCAGGATCCAAATAACATTCCTGTAAAACCGTGGCCGATTCTTCATTTATCTACCATAAGTAATTGTTAATTAAGGCAGATTTCCTCGAAAAAAATACAAACATTGCTTGACACACGGTTGACCTAATACCTATAGTTCGCTAGTGGGGAATTGTGGGTAAATGTGGGTAATCAGACCTTTCAAGGGGAGCCGATTTGTTTCGAGGATTTACCACCTTAAGTGTCGACAGCAAGGGGCGGATGGCCATTCCGAGCCGTTATCGCGAGCGCCTGATGGAACTGGCCGATGGCGCCCTGGTATTGACTCTGAATCCCCTGGACCACTCCCTGTGGCTGTACCCGTTAACCGAGTGGGAACTCATCGAGGCCAAGCTGGCCGCACTTTCCGATTTTGACCGTCAGAGCCGTCGCGCCAAGCAGATGATGCGCGGCTACGCCTGCGATTGCCAACTGGACAGCCAGGGTCGCATCCTGCTGCCGGTGGAATTACGGGATTACGCCAGCATCGGCAAACAGGTGGTCATACTGGGGCAGGGCAACAAGTTCGAACTCTGGGATGAGACCTGCTGGAAACAGCAACGCGATGAATGGTTGCAGGAAGTCGGCAATGACAACGGCCAGCCCTCCGACACGCTCAAGACCTTATCACTGTGACGGCGGTAACCATGTTGCATGAACAATCATGATGCATACGGGCACCAACCGGTTTTACTCGAGCCGGCCATTGCGGGTCTGGCCATCAAAGCCGATGGTTTCTACGTCGACTGTACCTTCGGGCGCGGCGGCTACAGTGCCGCCATCCTGGCCCGGCTGGGCGACGGCGGCCGATTACTGGCCTTCGATCTTGACCCGGAGGCCGTGAAAGTGGCCGGGCAGCGTTTTCAATCGGAACCGCGCTTCTCGATCATCCACTCCTCGTATACTCGACTGCAACAGGAACTGGAAGACCGTGATCGGCTGGGCCGCGTGGATGGCCTGGTGCTGGATCTGGGCGTGTCTTCGCCGCAACTGGATGATCCGCGGCGCGGTTTCAGCTTTCAGAAAGACGGTCCCCTGGACATGCGCATGAACAACCAGGGCGGCATCCCGGTGTCGCGCTGGCTGAAGTCGGTGAGTAAAAAGGATCTGGCCGACGTGATTCACAGTTACGGTGAGGAGCGCTACGCCAACCGTATCGCCGCTGCGATCATCGCGGCGCGGCAGGAAGGCGAGATTGATTCCACCCTGAAGCTCGCCGACATCATCCAGAAAGCAGCGCCCACACGGGAGAAAGACAAACATCCGGCGACGCGTACCTTCCAGGCGTTGCGGATCTACATCAACCGTGAATTGCAGGATCTGAAAACCGTGCTGGACCAGGTGGTGGATGCCCTGGCCCCGGGCGGCCGCCTGGTCGTGGTCAGCTTCCATTCGTTGGAAGACCGCCTGGTCAAACGTTTCATTCGCAGCGAGGTCAGGGGCGATCCCTACCCGAGCAGTCTGCCGGTGATGCAATCTCAATTACAACCCAGACTGAAAACCATCGGTAATCCCGTGGTTGCCGATGCCGACGAGATCGCCGCCAACCCCCGTGCACGCAGCGCCACGTTACGCATCGCCGAGAGGCTGGCGGTATGAAAACCCTGCTGTTTCTCGCACTCACTGTCGGTGTTTTTGTCTCGGCCATGCAGGTGGTTATCGCCAGGCATGATGCCCGTACCCTGTTTGTCGAAATCCAGAAGCTGGAAAAAATCCGCGATGAGTTAAACGAGGAATGGGGCCGGCTGCAACTGGAGCAGAGCACCTGGGCCACCGATGTGCGCGTGGAAAACCTGGCCAGGTCAGAACTCGGCATGAAAATGCCGGAACGCGATACGCTGGTGCTGTTAAAACCATGATTATCCGGGAATCAGAACAGGTTTATCACGGTCGCCGCTGGCTGGTATTTTCGCTGCTGGGCGGATGCATGGCCGTGTTGCTCTGGCGTGCTGTGGATTTGCAAATCGTACACCAGGATTTTCTGCGCGATCATGGCGATGCCCGCTCCGTGCGGGTTGTCAGTATACCGGCTCACCGCGGCATGATAACGGATCGTAACGGGGAACCGCTGGCCATCAGTACGCCGGTGCAGTCGATCTGGACCATGCCACGCCGCTTGCTGGACAGCGACCAGGATCTGGCGCCGCTGGCCGGACTGCTGGGTATGGAGGAAAAGCAACTGCTTACCCTGTTAGGTGAGCGCAGCGGTCGTGAATTCGTTTACCTGAAGCGCCATACCGAACCGGACCTGGAGCAGAAAATCATGGCGCTGAACCTGCCCGGTGTGTACCGGCAGCAGGAATACCGGCGTTACTACCCGGCTGCCGAGGTCGCCGGTCACGTGGTCGGCTTTACCAATGTCGACGATGAGGGTCAGGAAGGTCTGGAGCTGGCTTATGATGACTGGCTGAAGGGCACTCCCGGCGCCAAGCGTGTGCTCAAGGATCGCCTCGGCCGCGTGGTGGAAAATATCGAAAGTATCGAGGCGTCCGATCCCGGCCGCAATCTGCAACTGAGTATTGATCTGCGCATCCAGTACCTGGCCTATCGTGAACTGAAGCTGGCCGTCGCCCAGCACCGGGCCCGGTCCGGTTCGCTGGTGTTGATGGATGCCCGTAACGGCGAGGTGCTGGCCATGGTCAGTCAACCCTCGTACAACCCCAACAACCGCAGTGTTATGGAAAGCGATCATGTCCGCAACCGCAGTATTACCGATGTATTTGAACCGGGCTCGACCATGAAACCTTTCACCATCGCCGCGGCGCTGGAGTCCGGGTTGTATCGCCCGGATACGTTCATTGATACCAGTCCTGGTTTTTACAGGGTCGGGGAACACACCATTCGTGATCTGCGTAATTACGGTTCCATTGATGTGGCCGCGGTGATCAGGCATTCGAGTAACGTCGGCGCCAGCAAGATCGCCATGTCACTGGAACCGGCGCAGCTATGGAATTTCCTCACCGGTGTCGGCTTTGGCCAGCCCACCGGCAGCGGTTTTCCCGGCGAGTCGAACGGCAAGCTCAATGGCTATAACAGCTGGTCGGACGTGGAACTGGCCACGCTGTCCTTCGGTTACGGGCTCTCCGTAACCGCCCTGCAACTGGCGCAGGCCTACTCGGTGCTGGCCGCCGATGGCGAACTGCGCCCGGTAACCGTACTCAAGACAAGACAGGAGCCGGCCGGCGTGCGGTCCATGTCCGCGCAAACAGCCGGCCATGTGCAGAGGATGATGCAGGCTGTGGTGACCAACGGTACCGGTAAACTGGCAGCCATCAATGGCTACAAGGTGGCCGGTAAAACCGGCACGGTGCATAAATCCACCCGCGGCGGTTACGCCGAACACCGCTACCTGTCGTTGTTTGCCGGCATGGTGCCGCTGTCCGACCCGCGCCTGGTCATGGTGGTGATGGTTGATGAACCTTCGGGCGATCAATATTTCGGCGGCCAGGTGGCTGCGCCGGTATTCTCCAGAGTGATGTCCGGGGCTTTGCGCCTGATGAATATCCCCCCCGATGATCTGCCCTCATTGCCCGGGCAGGTGATTGCGGGCCATGGTGAATCCGGGACGGTGCATTGATGATGCCCGCCGCACGCCTTGAACAGGGGATACGCCTCGCCGAACTGCTGGATGGACTGGTGGATACCGGCAACGATACCCGCGTGATCAGCGGGCTTTGCCTCGACAGTCGCAAGGTGAAGCCGGGTGACCTGTTTTGCGCGCGCAAGGGCAGCCGGGTGAACGCGGCGGATTATATTGCCCAGGCTGTAGGATCCGGGGCCGTGGCCGTGTTGCTGGAAGACGCTACCCCGCCGGGCGACCTGCCGCGCGTCGGCGTGCCGGTCTTCAGTTGCAGGGACTTCGCTCGCATACTCGGTGAGGTGGCATCGCGTTTTTTTGGTCGGCCGTCGGAACAGGTGCCGGTCGTGGGTATTACCGGTACCAACGGCAAGACCTCCATTGCCTGGCTGCTCACCCATGCCATGACCGATAACGTCCATGCCGCCGCGATGATTGGCACGCTGGGTATTGGTTTTGCCCGTAATATCACTGAGAGTGTCAACACCACGCCCGATGCCATTACCGTGCACGGCAGTATGTCAAGATTGATAGACCAGGGCGCGGATCGGGTGATCATGGAAGTCTCGTCCCATGCGCTGGAACAGCAACGCATTGCCGGGGTGCGATTCAACCAGACCCTGTTTACCAACCTCAGCCGTGAACATCTCGATTACCACAGTTCCATGCACACCTACGCGCTGGCCAAGCAAAGGCTGTTCAGGGAATACATGGCGGACTACCGGATACTGAACATCGATGATGCTTTCGGGCGCGAGCTCTGGCGCAGCCTGGGCAATGATCAATCGGTGTATGCCTACACCCTGCAGGAATCCATGGGCAGCGATACGCGTATTCTCAGCGCTCGCATCGTCGACAATAACCTTAACGGGATCACGCTGGCCATTCACTCACCCTGGGGTGAAGGGGAAATTCATACGCATCTGCTGGGCGAATTCAATGCCTATAATGTACTCGCCTGCACGGCATCCCTGTGCCTGGCCGGCTATCCACTGGACGCGATCGAACAGCGCCTGGCGCAATGTCCCGCGGTTCCCGGACGCATGGAGCGTTTCGGTCGCGAGGACACGCCGCTGGTGATCGTGGACTATGCACACAGTCCCGACGCACTCGAAAATGTGCTTCGCACCCTCAAGCCGCACACCCGCGGCAAGCTGTTTTGTGTCTTCGGGTGCGGGGGAGAGCGCGACACCGGCAAGCGCGCGGAAATGGGCCGGGTCGTGGATCAACATGCCGATGTGATCGTGGTCACCAACGATAATCCGCGCGGCGAGGATCCCGAAGCCATATTGCGTGCAATCCTCGAAGGCATCGATCAGTGCCGGCATGTCACGGTGGAGCCGGATCGCAGTGCCGCCATCACCCTGGCCATACGCCAGGCCGGACCCGAGGATACCGTGCTGGTGGCCGGCAAGGGTCATGAAACCAGCCAGCTGATCCAGGGCGAATACCTGCCGTTCAGCGATCGCAACCTCGTTCGCACCTGCCTGGAGGCGTGGTAATGATCCACATGAACCTGCGCCAGGCTGCTCTGCACGTGGATGGTCATATGCACGGTGAGGATGTGCTGTTTAACGGTTGCAGTACCGATAGCCGCAGTTTGCAAGTCGGTGAACTGTTCATCGCCCTGACCGGCGAGCGATTTGACGGCCATGATTTTATCGGCCAGGCGGTGGCTGCCGGCGCCAGTGCCGCCATGGTGGAGGACCTGCCAGCGGCAGACCTGCCGGTCATCGTTGTCGATGATTGTCGCCAGGCGATGAACGATCTCGCCCGCGCCTGGCGGCAACAGTTTGATATTCCGGTGGTGGCGATCACCGGCAGTAACGGCAAGACCACGGTCAAGGAAATGGTCGCCGCCATCCTCTCGCGACAGGGTGCGGTATTGAGTACACGTGGCAATCTCAACAATGACATAGGCGTGCCCCTGACGCTGTTCGGTCTTGACCGCGAGCACCATTACGCGGTGGTGGAAATGGGCGCCAATCATCCCGGCGAGATCGAAATTCTCAGTCATACGGCAGTGCCGGATGTGGCCGTGATCACCCAGTGTGCCCCGGCGCACCTGGAAGGCTTCGGAACGGTTGCCGGCGTTGCCGCGGCCAAGGCGGAAATCTACGGTGGCCTGCAGTCCGGTGGCACCGCCGTGATCAACCTGGACGATGACTTTGCGAAATACTGGTTAAGCAAGACCCGTCACCTGCGGCAGATCACCTTCGGTCTGAACCCGCGTGCCGCTGTCATGGCGCGGGCTGTTTCGCTGGATACGAACAGCGGCTGTCCGGCTTTTTATCTTTGTCATGAAAACGGTGAAATAAAAATTGTTCTGGCTACGCCCGGGCAGCATAACTTGCGTAACGCTCTGGCCGCCGCGGCCTGCGCCCTGGCGCTGGGTTTTGAACTTGCCGACATCAAGCAGGGACTGGAGCGTTTCACGGGTGTGTCCGGCCGTTTGCAGATGAAGGCCGGCATCGGCGACAGCCGGGTGCTCGATGATACCTACAACGCCAATCCCGGTTCCCTGCGCGCCGGTATAGAGCTGCTGACCAGTCTCGGTGGCCGGCACTGGCTGGTGCTCGGGGACATGGGGGAACTGGGGTCCGAGAGCCGCGAACTGCATTACGAAATGGGTGAATCCGCGCGCGAGGCCGGTGTCGAAAGGCTGTATGCACTGGGTCCGTTGAGCCGGGAAACCGTGGCCGGCTTCGGTGAAGGTGCGCGCCACTTCGAAGACCACGACAGTTTGATCCATTGCCTGAAGCAGGACATGCAGGCGGATGTCACCGTGCTGGTCAAAGGATCGCGGGCCATGAAGATGGAACAGGTGGTGGTGGCTATCAGCCGGGAGGAGGCGACATGCTGACCTGGCTGGCGGAATATCTGACGCAGTTCCACAGCGGATTCAATGTCTTTCAATACATCACATTGAGGACCATTCTCGGCACGCTGACTTCGCTGTTCGTGGCCTTTCTCATCGGTCCGCGACTGATCCGGCAACTGAGCACCCAGCAGATCGAGCAAAGCATTCGCGATGACGGCCCGCAGACGCATCTGGAAAAGACCGGTACGCCGACCATGGGCGGGTTGTTAATCCTGGTGTCGATCATGGCCGGAACGCTGTGCTGGTCCGATCTCTCCAACCGTTTTGTCTGGGTGGTGGTGCTGGTAACGCTGGCCTTCGGTCTCATCGGTTGGGTCGATGATTATCGCAAGGTAGTGCAGCGTAATCCGCGCGGCCTGCCGGCGCGTTATAAATATTTCTGGCAATCCGTGGTCGGTTTTGTCGCGGCACTGTTTTTATATCTTTCCGCCACTGTTCCGGCGGAAACCCAGTTGATTGTGCCGTTCGTGAAAGCCATTGTCATCGATATGGGCTGGGTCTACGTGCTGTTCAGCTATTTCGTGATTGTCGGTACCAGCAACGCAGTCAACCTGACCGACGGTCTCGACGGTCTGGCGATCCTGCCAACGGTCATGGTTGCCGGCGCGCTGGCGATTTTTTCCTACGCCACCGGGCATCTGTATTTTTCCGATTACCTCGGCATTCCCTACGTGCCCGGCGCCGGTGAAGTGGCGGTGTTCTGTGGCGCCATGATGGGCTCCGGGCTCGGCTTCCTCTGGTTCAATACCTATCCGGCACAGGTGTTCATGGGCGATATCGGCGCCCTGGCGCTGGGCGCGGCCCTGGGTGTGGTTGCGGTGGTGGTGCGCCAGGAACTGGTGCTGGTGATCATGGGTGGTTTGTTTGTGATCGAAACCGTGTCGGTGATTTTGCAGGTCGGATCCTTCAAATTGACCGGGCGGCGGATATTCCACATGGCCCCGTTGCATCATCACTATGAGCTCAAGGGCTGGCCGGAGCCGCGCGTGATCGTGCGCTTCTGGATCATTACATTCATCCTGGTGCTGGTGGGTCTCGCCAGCCTGAAGATTCGCTAGGGGAGCGGGTTTTGTCACATGCAGCCATACAGGGGCAAGCAATGAACGACAGCAGTACGGCATTCGATACTGTGGTCATCGGTCTGGGCCAGACCGGGCTGTCCTGCGCCCGTCACCTGCAGCGTCTCGGTCTGCGCTTTGCCGTCACTGATAACCGCGACCTGCCGCCGCAACTGGCGCAGTTCAGGAAAGAATTTCCGGATGTCACGCTGGCCACCGGCAGCTTCGACGAAGGCCTGCTGGAAAATGCCCGGGAGATCCTGCTCAGCCCCGGAATTTCCCTGCAGGAACCGGCCATCGCCAGGGCGCTTGCCCGGGGTACGCCGGTGCTGGGCGACGTGGAACTTTTCTGCCGCACGGCCGCGGCGCCCATCATTGCGGTCACCGGCTCCAACGGCAAGAGTACCGTGGTCAGCCTGGTCCATGCCATGGCGTTAAAAGCGGGACTGGCCTCGCAACTCGGCGGTAACATTGGCACCCCGGTACTGGATCTGCTGGCAGCGGACCAGGCCGATCTCTACGTACTGGAATTGTCCAGTTTCCAACTCGAATTGACCCGTTCCATGAACGCCCGTGCTGCGGTGGTTCTGAATATCAGTGCAGACCACATGGATCGCTACGATTCCCTGGCCAGCTACACGCAAGCCAAGGCTGCCGTATACAACGGCACGGGTGTCATGGTGATCAACCTGGATGATCCATTGGTGAACGCTATGCGCGAGCCGCAACGTTCGTGGATCGGTTTTTCGAATTCCGCACCCGGCGGAGACAATTTCGGTTTGCAAACCGTCCGCGGCGTGACCTGGCTGATGCACGGTCAGAGGCGATTGATCCAGGCTGCTGATCTGCGCCTTCGTGGTCAACACAATCACCTGAACGCCCTGGCGGCGCTGGCGCTGGGTCAGGCTGCCGGATTACCCATGCCGGTCATGCTCGATGCCTTGCGAGCGTTCGAAGGCCTGCCGCACCGCTGTCAGCGTGTACGGGTGCTGGGCGGTGTGGACTGGATCAACGATTCCAAGGGTACCAACGTCGGCGCCAGCTGTGCCGCCATCGAGAGCCTGGCGGGTGAAAACAACCTCATCCTCATAGCCGGTGGCGAGGGCAAGGGCGCGGATTTTTCACCGCTGATCGCGGCCATGCAAGATCGGGTGCGTGTGGTCATTACCCTGGGTCGTGACGGGCCGGCTATTGCCGGGTTGCTACCACCCGGCATGCCGCATCAGCCGGTAACGACCATGGAGGAAGCGGTACAACATGCCGCGGAACATGCCCGGCCCGGTGATACGGTGCTGTTGTCACCGGCCTGCGCCAGCCTCGATATGTTTACGGATTATGCTGAACGGGGCCGTTGTTTTGCAGCGGCTGTGCACGCCCTGGGAGATGCATGATGGCCGGTAGAACACAGGCGGTTCTGAAACAAGCGCCGGATTCCGAACGGGACTTCATCCAGCGCTATGATGGCTGGCTGATTACCGTCATCCTGTTCCTGCTCTGCCTTGGTCTGACCATGGTGGCCTCGTCATCCGTGGCCATTGCCGATCGCGCCTACCACGATCCGCTGTTTTTTTTCTGGCGGCAACTGGTGGCGGTGATCGCAGGTGTCAGTGCAGGTCTGGTAGTGATGCACATTCCGATGAAAATCTGGCAGTCGATGAGTGTGCCCTTGCTCGCTGTTGGTGTACTGCTGTTGATCCTGGTGCTGGTGCCCGGTGTGGGCAAGGAAGTCAACGGCAGTATGCGCTGGATCAGCCTGGGTCCGGTGGCGTTTCAGGCTTCAGAGCCGGTGAAGCTGTGCATCATCGCCTACATCGCCGGCTATCTCGTGCGTCAGAACGAGCAGGTCAAGACCACGTTTGCCGGTTTCATCCGGCCGATTCTTATCGTCACGATGATTTCCGGCCTGCTGTTGCTGGAACCGGATTACGGCGCCTGCATTGTTCTGTTTGCTACCACGCTGGGTATGCTGTTTCTGGCCGGTGTACCCTTGAGCCGGTTTTTTTCCTGGGTGCTGGTGGCCTCGACGGCGCTGGCTTCGCTGGCGGTGTTATCACCCTACCGGATGCAGCGGCTGATGAGTTTCGTTGATCCCTGGCAGGACCCTTATAACACCGGTTTCCAGTTGACCCAGGCCCTGATTGCCTTTGGCCGCGGCGAATGGTTCGGTGCCGGACTGGGCAGTGGTGTGCAAAAACTGTTTTATCTGCCCGAGGCGCATACCGATTTCGTCTTCGCCGTTATCGCCGAAGAGCTTGGCCTGGTGACGGTGGTGGTGGTCATTTTACTGTTCGGTTTCCTGGTCATCCGTTCACTCATCATCGGTCAGGTAGCCGAATCCAGTGGTCGCCTGTTTGCCGGTTATTTCGCCTACGGCATCGGCCTGTTACTGGGAGTACAAAGCTTCATCAATATCGGTGTCAATATGGGACTGTTGCCGACCAAGGGGCTGACCCTGCCGCTGCTGAGTTATGGCGGTAACAGCGTTTTCATCACCTGTATCCTGCTCGGGATCCTGTTGCGTATCGAGTATGAAAATCGTCATGCCTCGTTGGCCGAGGCCTCAAAAACGGTGACCACCTATGTTGCTTAGCCCGCATTTCACACCAGTGTTTGTCACGGCGAGCGGATCGGCGTCTGCAGTAGAGGGGTGGTGAGAAATGCCGGCTAAAACGATCCTGATCATGGCGGGCGGTACCGGTGGGCATGTCTACCCGGCGCTGGCCGTGGCCCGTGAACTGCTGCATCGGGGTGAAACGGTAGAGTGGCTGGGCACCCGGCAGGGACTGGAGGCGCGTATCGTTCCCGAGCAGTGTATTCCACTGCACACGATCCATATTCTGGGATTGCGCGGCAAGGGTCTGTTACGGCTGTGCCTGGCGCCGGTACTGGTCCTGCGGGCCATGATCGAGTCCATGCAGATCCTGCGTCGCGTGCGTCCTGCCGTGGTGCTGGGCATGGGCGGTTTTGTCAGCGGACCCGGTGGCATCGCTGCCTGGTTGTTGCGGTTACCCCTGTGCATTCACGAACAGAACGCCATTGCCGGCCTGACCAATCGCCTGTTACGACCCCTGGCCCGGGTGGTGTTGCAGGCCTTCCCCGGTACCTTTACTCCGGGTCAAAACGTCTATACGCCGGGGAACCCGGTGCGCGCAGAATTTCTCGATATTCCACTACCGGCACAACGTTTCCGGCAGCGGGATCATGAGACCGTCAGGTTACTCGTGGTCGGCGGCAGTCTGGGGGCTCTGACCCTGAACCGGGTAGTGCCGGCCGCGCTGGCCGCGTTGCCGGCCACGATGCATTTCCAGGTTCGTCACCAGACCGGGCCGCGGCACATTGAGATGACCAGAAACTGCTACAGGGACAACGGGATGGAGGCCGAAATCGTTGATTATATCGAGGACATGGCAGCGGCCTACAGCTGGACCGATCTGGTGGTTTGCCGCGCCGGCGCCATGACCATTGCCGAGCTCGCCGCCGTGGGCGTGGGGTCCATACTGGTACCGTATCCCCATGCCGTGGATGATCATCAGACGGCGAACGCCTGTTACCTGACCGACACCGGCTGCGCCGTATTGATACCGGAGCATGAACTCAGCGCCGCTAAACTGGCCGCGGTGCTAACAGAACTGTGTGCGTCACGGCAGCGGCTGCTGAGCATGGCCGAAGAGTGCCGGTCGCTGGCCAGACCTCACGCTACCCGTGAGGTCATCAACCACTGCCTGGAGGTGGCCTGTGCCCGGTCTGCAAAATGAACTCATGGGCCGGGTCAAGCACCTGCACTTCGTCGGCATTGGCGGTGCCGGTATGAGCGGTATAGCTGAAGTCATGCACAACCTGGGCTACCAGGTGAGCGGTTCCGACCTGCGTGCCGGACGGACCACGGAATATCTGCAATCCCTGGGGATAGACGTAGCCATCGGTCATCATGCAGCCAACGTCAAGGGTTGCGATGTCGTGGTCTACTCCAGTGCAGTTGACCAGGACAATCCGGAAATGCTGCAGGCCAACGAATTACGCATCCCGACCATACCCCGGGCGGAGATGCTGGCTGAACTGATGCGTTTCCGGATCGGTATCGCCGTGGCCGGAACGCATGGCAAGACCACCACGACCAGCCTGATTGCCAGCCTGCTGGCCGAGGACGGTCTGGATCCGACCTACGTCATCGGCGGTTTGTTGAATAGCTCGGGTACACATGCCCGGCTCGGCGCCGGTCGTTACCTGGTGGCCGAGGCCGATGAAAGCGATGCCTCCTTTCTGCATTTGCAACCGGTGATGGCGGTACTCACCAATATTGACGATGACCATCTGCAGACCTACCAGGGGGACTACCAGTGCCTGCGTGACAATTTTCTCGAATTTCTCCATCACCTGCCGTTTTACGGTCTGGCAGTCGTCTGTGTGAATGACCCCGGGGTGCGTGCCGTTTTGCCCCGGATCAGCAAGCCGGTCCTCACCTATGGCATCGATTGCGAGGCTGACGTCTATGCCCGCATTACCCGGCAGGATCAGCACCGGACCTGGTTCGAGGTCATGCGACCGGGATCACGGGACTGGCTGCAGGTGGAACTGAATCTGCCCGGCGCCCACAACGTCCTCAACGCGCTGGCCGCCATCGCCATCGCCAGCGAACTGCAGGTATCCGATGCGGCGATTCAATCGGCGCTGGCCGGCTTCCAGGGCATCGCGCGGCGCTGCCAGGTTGTCGGTGAAATTGCTTGCGCTCAGGGTCAGGCCCTGTTTATCGATGATTACGGTCATCATCCCAGCGAGATCGCCGCGACGCTGGCCGCCATCCGCGAGGGCTGGCCCGGCCGGCGGCTGGTGGTGATCTTTCAACCGCATCGTTATACGCGCACCCGCGATTTGTTCGAGGATTTCACCCAGGTTCTGAGCGATGCGGATATTCTGCTGATCCTGGAAGTCTACGGAGCTGGCGAATCGCCGCTGCCCGGCGCCGACAGCCGTTCCCTGTGCCGCGCCATCCGGCTGCGTGGCCAGGTGGATCCGGTCTTTGCCGAGGATCGCGGCGAAGTGCCGGAACTGCTGCGCACACTGGTGAAAGATAACGATATTGTCCTGACGCTGGGCGCCGGTGATGTGGGGCAACTGGTAGCCGAGATCAAGTCCGCATTTGCACCGCTGTTGCAAGAAGTCGGGAACTCGACGGGGGCTACGGAGTGAATGTGCCGGCTTTACGCACAGACCCGCGAGAGTCCGCTTTACCGGTGGTCAATGCTATGAACAGCAGCAGTGGCATTTTGCGACAGGATGTGTCGATGGAACAGTATTGCTCATGGCGCACGGGTGGCCTGGCCCGGCAATGGTACGAACCCGCGGACCTGGACGATTTGTGCCGCTTTATCGCCACCCTGCCGCATACCGAGCCGCTGTTGTGGCTGGGACTGGGTAGCAACCTGCTGGTGCGCGACGGCGGATTCCCCGGCACAGTGATCAGTATTGCCCGGGTCCTCAATCGCATTGAGCCATTGGCGGATCACGGTGTTCGAGTGGAGGCCGGCGTGCCGTGCCCGAAGCTGGCGCGCTACTGTGCCGCCGAAGGGCTGGCCGGAGCCGAATTTCTGGTCGGTATTCCCGGCACCATGGGCGGCGCCCTGGCCATGAACGCCGGCGCCTTCGGTGGTGAAACCTGGGATATCGTCGACAGCGTGGAAACACTGGACCGGTACGGGATTCGCCATGTACGCCGGCCGGAGGATTTCGTCATCGACTATCGGCAGGTGCGGTGCGGTCACGAAGAATGGTTTGTTGCCGCCTGTTTACGCCTGCGCCCGGATACGGATCACAAGGCCCGCGAGCGCATGCGCGGCTGGTTGCAGCAGCGTGCCGAAACCCAGCCCATGGGCCAGCCCTCCTGCGGTTCGGTATTCCGCAATCCGCCGGGTGATCATGCGGCACGTCTGATCGAGGCCAGTGGGCTGAAAGGCCATTGCATCGGCGGTGCCTGCGTTTCGGACAAGCACGCCAATTTCATTATCAACCGCGGCGGCGCCAGCGCTACCGACATAGAACAGTTGATAGAACTGATCCGGCAAACCGTGAAGGCGGATCACGACATTGAATTGCAACCCGAGGTCCACATTGTTGGTAATCCCTGAACTGGAACAGCGCATGAGCGAGGCAAACGACAAATCCGTACTGTCAGCGCATCCGCATGACTACGGCAAGGTGGCCGTGCTGATGGGCGGTCATTCCGCCGAACGGGCCATTTCACTACAAAGTGGTGAAGCCGTGCTCAACGCGTTGCGGCAAAGCGGTGTGGATGCCCATGCCTTTGACCCGGCCAACATCGCGCTGACGGAATTGCTCAAGCAGGGTTTTGATCGCGCATTCATCGCCCTGCATGGTCGCGGTGGAGAAGATGGCCGCATCCAGGGTGCGCTGGAATCGCTGGGAGTACCTTACACCGGCAGTGGCGTGCTGGCCTCGGCCCTGGGAATGGACAAGTGCCGAAGCAAGCGCCTGTGGCAGAGTGCCGGTCTGCCGACACCGGATTTCATGCCGGCGACGGCTGCCAGCGATGCCGCCGCCATTATCGACAGGCTGGGTTTGCCGCTGATGGTCAAACCATCGCGGGAAGGTTCCAGCCTCGGCGCCAGCAAGGTCAAGACCGTGGCTGAATTCGAACCGGCGCTGCAGCAGGCACTGGCTTTGGATGACGAGGTGCTGGCCGAGGTCTGGATTACCGGCGCCGAATACACGGTGCCGATCCTGAACGGGCGGGTGTTGCCCATCATTCGCCTGCAAACGCCGCGTGAGTTTTACGACTACGTCGCCAAGTACGAAGCCGACACGACGCAATACATCTGCCCCTGTGGCCTTGACGGGGCGGTCGAGCAGCAACTGGGTGAACTTGCCCTGGAGGCGTTTGCCATGCTCGATGCAAGCGGTTGGGGCCGGGTTGACCTGATGCTCGATGAGCAACAGTCGCCGTGGCTGATCGAGGTCAACACGGTGCCGGGCATGACCAGCCACAGTCTGGTGCCCATGGCGGCGAAACAGGCGGGAATCGAATTCAATCAACTGGTACTGGAAATACTGCGCGGGAGTCTGCAGCCATGAGTGCCGGCCTGGCCGAAGTCCTGCGTCACGAAGAGGGCCCGGCAGCGCCGAAAACGGCGCCGTTACGGGCCGCGCCACAGGCCGGGGAAGCACCGTCGCGTAACCGGCTGCAGCACCTGGTGTTGCTGGTCTTCGTGTTGCTGGTGGGGTGGGGCGTGTACCAGTTGTCACTGCCGGGGACATTACCCATCAAGCATGTGCGCATCAGCGGTGATTTCCGGCAATTGCAACCGGAACATATGCAGACACTGGTCACGAACGCGGTGCGCGGCGGGTTTTTCAACGTCAACGTCGGCACGATTCGCGACATCCTGCTCGAGGATCCCTGGGTGCAGGATGTGGTGGTGCAACGGGTCTGGCCGGAGACGCTGCGCGTCAAGGTAATTGAACACAGACCGTTGACGCGTTGGGGTGAGGACAGCCTGTTGAATACCGAGGGCCGGCGTTTCATGCCGCAGGCAGACACGATACCGGAGGGTTTGCCATTGCTTGACGGCCCCGACGGCAGCGAGGCCGTGTTACTGAGGCGGTTTAATGAAATCAACAAGCGCTTGCAACCCCTGGGATTGTCGGTGACACGGCTGCAGCAGGACTCCCGGCGTTCCTGGCGCTTTGCCGTGGATGCCGGTTTCCAGGTGATGCTGGGGCGCAAGGATTTTGCCCGGCGCCTGGCTCGTTTTGTTGAGAAGGCGCCACAGGCGTTGATCGGCAGAATCGAACAGGTAGACGAGGTGGATATGCGTTATACCAACGGTTTTTCAGTGCGCTGGAAAAAGCAGGATTCAAAGCAGAATTAACGAGTGAACTATGGCGAAGAGAACTGATAAAAAACTGATCGTCGGTCTGGATGTAGGCACCTCCAAGGTCGTGGCTATCGTCGGCGAAATCACACCGGACGACGAGGTCGAGGTGATCGGGATTGGCTCAAGCCGTTCCCGCGGTCTGAAAAAGGGTGTAGTGGTCAACATCGAATCAACGGTGCAGTCCATTCAGCGTTCCATCGAGGAAGCGGAACTGATGGCGGGATGCGAGATCCATTCGGTGTTCACCGGTATCGCCGGCAGCCATATCCGCAGTCTCAATTCCCACGGTATTGTCGCCATACGTGATAACGAGGTCTCGATCGGTGATGTCGACCGCGTCATCGACGCCGCCAAGGCCGTGGCCATTCCGGCGGATCAGAAGATCCTGCACATCCTGCCGCAGGAATTCATTATCGATAACCAGGAAGGTGTGAAAGAACCCATCGGCATGTCCGGGGTCCGGCTCGAGGCCAAAGTGCATATGGTCACCGGCGCCGTCAGTGCCGCCCAGAACATTATCAAATGCGTGCGCCGCTGCGGTCTGGAAGTGGACGACATCATTCTTGAGCAGCTTGCCTCCAGTTACTCGGTACTGACCGACGACGAGAAGGAACTCGGCGTGTGTATGGTGGACATCGGTGGCGGGACCACGGATATCGCCGTGTTTACCGAGGGCGCCATTCACCATACAGCGGTCATTCCCATCGCCGGTGACCAGGTTACCAACGACATCGCCGTGGCCCTGCGTACCCCCACCCAGCACGCCGAGGACATCAAGGTGCAGTATGCCTGCGCGCTGACCCAGCTGGCCAATGCCGAGGAAAGTATCGAAGTGCCCAGTGTCGGTGATCGGCCGCCGCGGCGGCTCGCGCGCCAGACCCTGGCCGAGGTGGTGGAACCGCGCTACGAGGAACTGTTTACGCTGGTCCAGGCCGAGCTTCGGCGCAGTGGCTTCGAGGACCTGATTGCGGCCGGCATCGTCCTCACCGGGGGCAGTTCGAAGATGGAAGGCGCCATCGATCTGGCCGAGGAGATTTTTCATATGCCGGTGCGCATGGGCCTGCCGCAATACGTATCCGGTCTTTCCGACGTGGTGAAGAACCCGATCTACGCAACCGGCGTCGGTTTATTACTGTTTGGCAGGAAGCATGCCCAGGACGCAGTACCGCATTACCGGATGGATGCCGGTGTCCAGGGCGTGTGGCAAAGAATGAGGAGCTGGTTCCAGGGTAATTTCTAGAGGGCGCTGATTGTTGATCCTGAATCAATCAGGGAACTCTGACTGAAGTACACATAACAGAAGTATACATTGAGGAGGATAGGACTATGTTTGAACTGGTCGATGCTGCAAACAGCACAGCGGTAATCAAGGTCGTCGGTGTCGGCGGTGGTGGCGGCAATGCCGTACAGCACATGCTGTCATCCTCGATAGAAGGGGTGGAATTTATTTGTGCCAATACCGATTCACAGGCACTGAAAAATTCCACTGCGAAAACCGTCCTGCAACTGGGTAGTAACATGACCAAGGGACTGGGCGCCGGGGCCGACCCCGATATCGGTCGCCAGGCGGCACTGGAAGACAGAGACCGCATCATGGATGTGCTGGAGGGGTCCGATATGGTGTTTATTACCGCCGGTATGGGCGGTGGCACCGGTACCGGTGCCGCACCGATTGTGGCGCAGGTGGCCAGGGAAATGGGCATTCTCACCGTGGCAGTCGTTACCCGCCCGTTTGTATTCGAGGGTAACAAGCGTGCCAAGGTTGCCGATGACGGCATCAAGGATCTGAGCCAGTTCGTGGATTCGTTGATCACGATTCCCAACGAAAAACTGTTGAGTGTCCTCGGTCGCGAGGTCAGCCTGCTGAATGCCTTCGGCGCCGCCAACGATGTTCTACTCGGTGCGGTTCAGGGTATTGCCGAGCTGATCACCCGGCCCGGACTCATTAATGTTGATTTTGCCGACGTACGCACGGTCATGTCCGAGATGGGTATGGCCATGATGGGCTCCGGCAAGGCCCAGGGTGAGGGTCGGGCCAGGATGGCCGCCGAGTCGGCGATTTCCAGCCCGTTGCTGGAGGACGTGAACCTGTCCGGCGCCCGCGGTATCCTGGTCAACATTACCGCCGGTATGGATCTCGCGATCGGTGAGTTCGATGAGGTCGGCAACACCGTCAAGCAGTTCGCTTCGGAAAATGCCACCGTTGTCGTGGGTACCGTGATCGATGCGGAAATGAGTGGTGATATTCGCGTTACCATTGTTGCCACGGGCCTCGGCGTTGAGAAAAAGTCAGTCGAGGAACCGGTCAGGCTGGTGGAAAATACCGTGGAAAAGGTTGATTATCGTGATTTTGATCGGCCGACGGTGATGCGCCAGAAAAATGCCGGTGAGCAGGGACATGCCGTGGACAACAATGATCCGGATTATCTGGATATTCCGGCTTTTTTACGTCGGCAGGCAGATTGATGTAGAATATCGACGCTTCACCAGCGCGGGGGAATGGCGAAAAACAAACTGTCGCTTGACAGAGTGTAACTTTCGCAGTTAAATCCAGTAGTTACGTAGGATTGCGTCACAGCATAATGGATAATAAAGGGCCAAGTACGCTAAATGATAAGGCAACGCACGCTTAAGAATGCCATACGGGCAACCGGGGTCGGATTACACACTGGCAAAAAAGTCTTCCTGACCCTGCGGCCGAGTCCTCCCGATACGGGGATTATTTTCAGGCGCACGGACCTGGATGAGCAGGTTGAAATCAAGGCCTGTCCGGATAATGTCGGCGATACCCAGTTGTCCACCACGCTTGTCAACGGGGATGCCCGGATTTCCACGGTAGAACACCTGTTATCGGCATTGGCGGGTTTTGGCATCGACAATGCCTACATTGATGTCAGTGCCGACGAAGTGCCGATTATGGATGGCAGCGCCGGACCGTTTGTTTTTCTCATCCAGTCCGCCGGCGTCGTTGAACAGAATGCGCCCAAGCAGTTCATGCGCATTCGCAAACCGGTAAAAGTCGAGGAAGATGACAAGTGGGCGCGTTTCGAGCCCTTTGACGGTTTCAAGGTGGGCTTCACTATCGAATTCAATCACCCCGTCTTTCATGAAGAAAACTGTCACGCCGAGATCGATTTTTCAACCACCTCTTTTGTCAAGGAAGTCAGTCGCGCCCGTACCTTCGGCTTCATGCGAGAAGTTGAATTGCTGCGCGAACGCAACCTCGCCCTGGGCGGCAGTCTCGACAACGCCGTTGTTGTGGATGATTACCGCATTCTGAACGAAGACGGGTTACGATATGATGACGAGTGTGTGAAACACAAGATCCTCGACGCTATCGGTGATTTGTATCTGTTGGGGCACAGCCTGATCGGCGCCTTTCATGGTCACAAGTCCGGTCATGCGCTTAATAATCACCTGTTGAGAGAATTGCTGGCTGATGAGGATGCCTGGGAACTGGCTACATTTGATGATGAACGGATGTTGCCGATTTCCTTCATGCAGGCCTTATCAGCAACCTGAGTACCATTAACAACTTATAATAAAGAATAATTACTGCTTCATGGATGAATGTCGGCACAGCCGTTTGATACTGGCGCTGAGTTCGCTATCATCGATGGAATCGGCTATCTGTTGCAGCACTTCTGCAGTAGCGAGACTCATACACGGCTCTTGTGATGGCTGTTCGTTCCTTGTCGATTGTTCCGGAGTGACGATTACACGGATACTTTTAATCGGCAGCGACGCCGGCTTGTCACGCAGCGAATCAAGGATCTCCGGGACAGTATAGCGAAGCCTGGAGGCCCAGGCGGCCGTAGTCGTGGCCAGTGTGAGGCTGCCGTTTTTGCAGTTGGCGATCCGGCAGTGTTGCATCAGGGCGGGCTCGATATGTTCCTGCAGGACTTCCTGAAGCCGGCGCAGCGATTCAATGTGTAATAAAACAGGATCACCATTTGAGGTGGACTGTTTCGAGATCAGGGTGCCAAGGAGTTGAGGTTCCTTGTTTCGGGTTGTAGACATAAGCAGAAGATAAAACAAAACCGGGGAAACTTGAACTGTCATATGAATCTCATCGTAATCACACGATCACGTAAAACCTTTAATATCCGCTATGGAACGGCCATGGTGGCCATGGCGCTGGTAATCTCGGTGGTTATGGCGGCTTCTTTTTTCTACCTGGGTACACGCTATGGCTCGGAGCAAACCGTCCACGATGTGTCCGCAACCTATGCCCGTGCCGGTGATATCTGGACACAGGAATTATTACAACAAAAGCAACTGATAGCCGAATCACGGGATGAGGCTCAAAAGCACCTGGATTCATTGGCGGCACGGCTCAGCAGTCTGCAGGGTCATGTCATGCGTCTCAATGCTCTCGGTTCCCGGCTGGCGTCAATGGCCAAACTGGATGAAATCGACTTCTCCGTGTCACAGCCTCCGGGCATGGGTGGTCCGGCACCGGCGGACGGGCAGGCATCACTGTCGGTACCCGATTTTCTTGAAGCCATGGATCGACTGGCCCGGGAAATAGAGGATCGCAACGATAAACTCGTGGCCATTGAATCCATGTTGCTGAATCACAATCTGCAGTCGGAGACAATCCCGACGGGGCGGCCCATAGAGGGTGGCTGGATTTCCTCGTTGTTTGGCTGGCGCACCGATCCCATTACGGGCCGAAAGGAACTGCACGAGGGAATGGATTTCGCCGCCCGTTATGGCACCCGCATCCATTCCGTCGCCGCCGGAATTGTAACCTGGTCAGGCCGACGTTCCGGTTACGGTAACATGGTCGAAATTGACCATGGAAACGGTTATATCACCCGTTATGCCCACAACCGGGAAAACCTCGTAAACGTCGGTGAAAAAGTACAGAAAGGCACCGTCATTGCCTCACTGGGATCCAGCGGTCGCTCCACCGGGTCGCATGTGCACTTCGAGGTCCTCAAGGACGGCAAGTTTGTCAATCCTGTCAAGTTTATCGCTGCCAACCAGTAAAACCATTTCCGGACCTTTTTGTCTCTTGTTACTCTGGTCAAAGCTGCTGAAGCTTTCTTAACGTTTTTTCATTCGGATCATGCTTAAAAAAATTCTCAAACTGGTCGTCGGTAGCCGTAATGAACGTGTGCTGAAACGCATGAGCAAAACGGTCACAGCGATCAATGCACTCGAAGACGATATCAGGCAGTTCAAGGATGAGGATTTTCCGGTAAAAACCGGCGAACTCAGAGACAAGGTCGCCGCGGGTACATCGGTCGATGAGATACTGCCCGAGGCTTTTGCCCTGGTCCGTGAGGCGGGGCAACGCGTGCTGAACATGCGTCATTTCGATGTGCAGTTGATCGGCGGTATGGTATTGCACGAAGGCAATATCGCCGAGATGCGGACCGGTGAAGGCAAGACACTGGTGGCCACGCTGGCGGCCTATCTGAATGCCCTGAGCGGTAAAGGTGTGCACATTGTTACCGTCAATGATTATCTGGCCCGTCGCGATGCCGAGTGGATGGGCAGTCTGTATGAATTCCTGGGACTGACCACCGGCGTTATCATTTCCGGTTTAAGCCCTGCGCAGCGCCGCGAAGCCTACGCGGCGGATATTACTTACGGCACCAATAACGAATTCGGTTTTGATTACCTGCGCGACAACATGGCCTTCAGTAACGAGGATCGTGTCCAGCGTGGACATCACTTCGCTATTGTCGATGAGGTCGATTCCATTCTCATCGATGAAGCGCGAACACCACTGATTATTTCAGGTCCTGTGGATGATCGCTCCGACCTCTATATCAGCATGAATAAAATCATTCCGCAGTTGACCCGGCAGGAACAGGAAGACGGGCCGGGCGACTATACACTCGATGAGAAAAGCAAGCAGGCCTATCTCACCGAGGAGGGCAATGAGAAAGTCGAACAATTACTGCGCAAGGCCGGCATCATCGCGGCCGATCAGAGTCTCTACGATCCGGTGAACCTGCCGGTGCTGCATCATCTGAATGCGGCGCTGCGCGCGCATACCCTGTTTCATAACGATGTTGAATACCTGGTGCAAAACAATGAAGTCGTGATCGTGGATGAATTCACCGGTCGCACCATGCCGGGACGGCGCTGGTCTGACGGCTTGCATCAGGCGATTGAAGCCAAGGAGGGTGTGCCCATCCAGAATGAAAACCAGACCCTGGCCACGATTACTTACCAGAATTATTTTCGTCTTTACGAGAAGCTTTCCGGCATGACCGGTACCGCCGATACCGAGGCCTACGAGTTCCAGCAAATCTATGGTCTGGAGGTTATTGTCATCCCGACACACATGGAGATGATCCGCAGGGATGCCCCCGATATGGTTTTCCTCAAGGCCGAAGACAAGTTCCGCGCCATTATGGAAGACATCAAGGACTGCCACCAGCGCGGCCAGCCGGTCCTGGTGGGCACGGCCTCTATCGAGGTGTCGGAATACCTGTCCAACCTGATGAAGAAAGAAGATATTCCCCATCGGGTGCTGAACGCCAAGTTTCATGAAAAAGAGGCCGAAATCATCGAACAGGCCGGCCGGCCGGGCACGGTGACGGTAGCGACGAATATGGCCGGCCGCGGTACAGATATTGTTCTTGGCGGCAATCTGGATGCCGAACTCAAGGCGCTGGATAACCCGGATGAAGCCACCCGTGTTCGCGAAGACTGGCAGAAGCGCCACGACAAGGTTATTGAAAGCGGCGGCTTGCATATCATCGGCACCGAGCGCCACGAGTCGCGGCGTATCGATAACCAGTTGCGCGGCCGTTCCGGCCGCCAGGGTGACCCGGGTTCCAGCCGCTTCTACATTTCGCTGGAAGACAATCTCATGCGCATCTTTGCCTCCGAGTGGGTGAGCAACATCATGGGCAGGCTGGGCATGGAGGACGGTGAAGCCATCGAATCAGGACTGGTGTCGCGGGCGATTGAAAACGCCCAGCGCAAGGTCGAGGCTCACAACTTCGATATTCGTAAACACCTGCTCGATTTTGATGATGTCGCCAACGACCAGCGCAAGGTTATCTATGAACAGCGTGACGAATTGCTGGGCGCGGATGATGTTTCCGAAAATATCCAGGCCATACGCGAAGATGTCATCAACAACATGATCAATACCTATATACCCCCGGGCAGCCTGGACGAGATGTGGGATATAGACGGCCTGGTTACGGCGTTTGAAAATGAACTGGGTCTGCAAATGAATATCCGCGAATGGCTGGACTCGGAACCGGAACTCGACGAGGAAGCCTTGCGTGAACGCATCTGGCAACAGGTGAATCTTGCAGTTGAGGAAAAAAACCGGATGTTGCCGCCGGAGATGATGCGGCGACTGGAAAAGCAGATCATGCTCGACGTTCTGGATCGTTACTGGAAAGAACACCTGATCTCGATGGATATGCTGCGCCAGGGTATTCATCTGCGCAGCTACGCAGCCAAGAATCCCAAGCAGGAATACAAACGCGAAGCCTTCGAACTGTTTGTGGAAATGCTCGAGGGCATCAAGCAGGAAGTGGTGGGGATCCTGTTCAAGATACAGATTCGGGATCCGGAATCCGTAGAGGCCGTGGAGCACAAGGAACCCGCCCGGAACATGCAGTTCAACCATCCGGATGCGCCGGATGCCCTGAACAAAACGGGCACAGCGGAACAGGCGGATAACCGTCCCGCGCCTTACGTTCGCGGGCAGCGCAAGATCGGCCGCAATGAACCCTGTCCCTGCGGTTCCGGAAAAAAATACAAGCAATGCCACGGCAAGCTGAATTGAATATCCGCTTTCGACACCGCATTTATTTGATCTCGCCAGGACGACATGAATGCCAGGATAAAAATGACGAAAGCGGAATATAGAATCTGGAATATTTCTCCCCTTTGTCCATCTGACAGAATCCGGCTTCATGAATCAAAGTGATGACTTCCCTGGCGTCTCCGTATCGTTGCCCGGGGAAGCCTGGTGTGAAATGGAGATTTTTGTCTGTGACCACAAATTCTCTCGATGAGCCATTGCCTGTGAGTGTCAGCCTGACCGAACCTGATCATTTGCTGCCCGTCGCCGGGATCCGGCTGGCTACGGCAATGGCCGGACTGTACCGCCAGCAAAGAGATGATGTGCTTGTCATTGAAGCACCGGCCTCCGCTACAGCCGCCGCCGTGTTTACCCGTAACCGTTTTGCCGCTGCACCGGTCATTGTCGCCAGAAATCATCTTTGCAAGGCACAGCCGCGTTATCTGCTGGTCAATGCCGGTAATGCCAATGCCGGCACCGGTCAGCAGGGGGTGGAGGATGCCGTACAATGTTGTGAACAAATCGCCCTGGCTGCCGGTTGCATCAGTGAGGAAGTGTTGCCGTTTTCCACCGGCGTTATCGGTCAGCGATTGCCGGTTGAGCGAATAACGACGGTGATTCCCGATTGTCTGCAGAATTTGCGGGCCGATGGCTGGTTGCAGGCAGCGCGAGCGATCATGACCACGGATACCGTGGCCAAGGGTATATCCAGGCAGGTTGATATCAACGGCAGGACCCTGACTATCACCGGTATCGCCAAGGGCTCAGGCATGATCCGGCCGGATATGGCAACCATGCTGGCATTCATGGCCACCGATGCCGGTATTGACGCCTCCCTGTTGCAAAGCTGTTTACAGGCATCCACTCACCACTCGTTCAATCGCATCAGTGTGGATGGTGATACTTCCACCAATGATGCCTGTGTGCTGCTGGCCACCGCACAGGGCCCATTGACCATTACATCCGCCGATACAACCGCGCTGAAGAAATTCCAGGATTGCCTCAATGAAGTCTGCCTCCATCTGGCACGGGCAATCATCCGGGACGGTGAGGGCGCAACCAAGTTTGTAACGGTGCAGGTCGAGAGGGGGCATGATGAGGAGGAATGTTTGCAGGTTGCGTATACCATCGCCCATTCTCCGCTGATCAAAACCGCCCTGTTCGCATCCGATCCCAACTGGGGCAGGATCCTTGCAGCGGTGGGTCGATCGGGACTGGACGAGCTGGACATCAACCGGATCCGGATTTACCTGGGTGATGTCTGTATTGTCGAGGATGGCGGTGTTGCCGGTAGCTATACCGAGGAACAGGGTCAGAACATCATGAATGCCACCGATATCCTCATACGCGTGGTGCTGAACCGGGGCAATGAAGTCGCGACAATCTGGACAACGGACCTGTCATATGAGTATGTAAAGATCAATGCAGAATACAGGACATGAGCAAGGACGCATCCATGTCGCGGTGGGCGTGGTCAAAAACCCGCGGCAGCAGATCCTGATCGCACGGCGTCCGGCCGAAAAGTCGCACGGCGGTTGCTGGGAATTTCCCGGCGGCAAGGTCGGCAAGGAAGAGACTGTCACCGCTGCGCTGCATCGTGAACTGCTGGAAGAGTTGAACCTGGACACGATCGCTTTCCGGCCGCTGATTGCTATTGATCACGATTACTCTGATTACAGTGTACGGCTGCATGTGTATCTGGTTTACAAATGGCGGGGCGATGTTTACGGCCGGGAAGGACAATTGCTGCGCTGGGTGGAAATCGACAGTCTGGATCGTTACCGCTATCCCCGCGCCAACCGCCACATCCTGTCGGCGTTGCAGCTTCCGGAACTTTACCTGGTTACCCCCGAGCCTGAGATCCACAGTCCCGGTTTTCTAACGGCCTGCGAGGATATCCTGCGCGGCGGTTGTCGTATGATCCAGTTCCGCAACAAGTCTGTTGCTTTTGAACAGGTCCGGCCGCAATTCAATGATCTCCGTGAGTTATGCAACCATTACCATGCAAGGCTGATACTCAATTCAACCGTGCAACAGGCAATCGAAGCCGGTGCGCACGGTTGTCATCTCAGTGTAAATAATCTGATGCAGCACAGGGACAACAAATTGCCTGAAAGCTTTCTACTGGGCGCATCGTGTCACAATCACCGGCAACTCGAACGGGCGCGTGAGTGTAACGCCGATTTCGTGGTAGTGGGTCCGGTCAAGCCCACGCCAACTCATCCTCGGGCACAGGAACTCGATTGGTCCGGGCTGGAAGAGCTGACCGCTGTAACAAATCTGCCGGTTTATGCCATTGGGGGAATGCAACCGGCTGACCTGGAAACTTGCTGGCAACATGGCGCCCATGGTCTGGCAGCCATTACCGGTATCTGGAACAGCGGATCAGAAATCGTTCGTGCAACCGGAGTGGCTGAACAACTGATCAGTGCCTGGTGATTTCCTGGCCGGTTTCGACGAAGTCGGCATCTCCATCCGTGCTGATGCGATGTTCCTCGGCCAGCCACTCACCGAGGTCTATCAGCTTGCAGCGTTCGGAGCAGAACGGGCGAAAGGGATTTTCCCGCGTATAGTCTGTGAACGTTTTACAGTTCGGGCAGCGGCATTTCATTTTTATAAAATACAACAATGCAAAACAAATCGCACGTTATCCCTGCACTGCAGCGGTCGCGCCGAGCTGTCGGGTTGTTCCATGAAACGGATGGTAAAGCGGTGTTTGCCGCCGCTGATTTCCGGATAAAAGCGGCTCTCCGGCGGTATCACAACACGCACCAGGTGACATGAGAGATTGCTGTCAAAAGGTTTCTGGAAAAAACCGTTTTCCGCTTCCTCGCTGGTGGGGACGGTGCTGTTACGGATCATGTGCAGGGATAAGGAAATACCCTCCTGGATGACCTGCAGGTCACTGCCCAGATGATTGATAACCATGACCCGATCATTGTGCGGCCGGTTCAGCCAGTGATGAAAGCCGGGTAAATCGAAACTGCATGACCCGCCCGGTATACTGCTTCTTTGTTTCACCGAGTTCATCAGTTCACTCTGGCGGATCAACTGCCCCGGCTGACAGGCCTTGTCTTTCAGTTTTACCAGCAAGCCGTTAATTCTTTCGAGGATGGAATCGAGTCGTTGCGGATCCACCCCGGGATTACGCCGTAATCCCTCAAGTGTGGATGCATGCCGCTCGAGTTCCTTGATCAGTTCGCTCTTGATGTCGGATCGGGACAGCAGATCGGTGATGTTAAGAAGACTTGTCATGGCATCGCGGGTGTCCCACTCGCTGCTGCCGGTGACCCGGTAATTCAGGGCATCAAACAGATACTCCAGCCGCAGGAAAGTGCGTACTCGCTCGTTCAGTGGCTGTTCGTAGATAATATCGTCTGTCACCTGGTGCCTCGGAAGCCGGTAAAATGCGCAATTGTCACCCAGTTACGGCTGACTGGCAAATTACGGAATGTGAACTTGTTACTGATTCGCTGAGGCCGCCATGGCCCGGTAGCGGCTATCCAGGTCTGCTACCTGTTGTACAAGGTAGCTGATATCCCGGTCATTACGAATGATGTCATCGGCTTTAGCCAGCCTTCGTTCACGAGTGACCTGGGTGGCCATAATACTCATAATGTCATCACGGTCGGTGTTATCCCTGATTATGGCCCTTTGTATCTGATCCTCTTCATCACAGTCAACTGCCAGTACACGATCAACATGTCGCTCGCCACCGGTTTCCAACAGCAGTGGAATTGCGATGATGCAGTAGGCAGAATCGATCGTGGCAATCCTGTTTTCAATTTCATTGTATACGAGCGGGTGCAGGATACTTTCGAGGGCCTGCTTTTTTTCCGGATCGGAAAAAACCAGTTGCCGCATCCGCTTTCTGTCTAGCGTGCCGGATGCGCCGGCTATATCCCTGCCGAAAAACTCAAGTACTGCCTTGTATCCCGGCTGACCGGGTTCGACGAGTTCGTGGGCAATGTCATCGGCGTCAATGACTGTAACACCCTGTTGATGAAACAGCCCGGCAACAGTGGTTTTGCCGGAACCGATTCCCCCGGTCAGGCCGACACGAAACGGGCGGTTCACGCGCCGTTTGACCAAAGCAGATACTGATTGGTGATTGCCGGTCCCCAGATCAGTGCAATCCAGCCGGCAACAGCGATGTAGGGACCAAAAGGAATCGACTGGGAGCGTTCATGCCGGGTCAGTACAATCAAGCTGATGCCGACGATGGCGCCAACCATGGATGAGAGAATAATAATTAACGGCAACATCTGCCATCCCAGCCAGGCGCCGAGCATGGCCAGCAGTTTAAAGTCGCCGTACCCCATGCCTTCCTTGCCGGTGGTGAATTTAAACAGAATATATATTGACCAGAAGGCCAGGTAACCGGCCACCGCACCGATCAGCGAAGAATGTAAATCGGTGAACAGGCCGAACATATTGGCGATGAGCCCGAGCCATAACAGGGGCAGGGTTATATCATCCGGTAACAGCTGGTGATCCATGTCGATCAGGGTCAGGCAGATCAAGGCCCAGGATAACAGCATGGCCAGGACGGCCTGCAGGCTGACGCCGAATTTCCAGGCCACGATAACTGCAACAGCCGCACTGGTTAATTCAACCAGCGGATAACGCGGCGAGATCCTGGCGGCACAGGCCGAGCACCGTCCTCTCAAAAAAAGGTAACTGATAACAGGTATGTTCTCGATCGCCTTGATGCGGTGACCACAGTGAGGACAGTTTGAACGCGGATGGCTCAGACTGAGCGGGGATTCGGATTGATCAGCGTTCTCGATTTCGAGCAGTTCACAACATTGCTGCCGCCATTCTGCAAACATCATCAGCGGCAGTCGATGGATCACGACGTTGAGAAAACTGCCAAAGGCCAGGCCGACAACAGCTACGGTGACAAGATACAGGGGAGGCCAGGCTTCAAGGGTGGCGATAAATGTCATTGTATGAAACTCATGCGGTCAGTCGCCGGCTCACGCAACCCGGATAGCACGGTGTGGACGGTGAACGGGTTTAGCGGCTAGACCACCGCACCCATCTTGAAGATTGGCAGATACATGCCGACGACAATGCCACCGATGACTACACCGAGGAATGCCATGATCATGGGTTCAAGCAGACTGGTCAGCGCTTCAACGGCATCGTCCACTTCCTGCTCATACCAGTCAGCCACCTTGCCAAGCATGGTGTCAATGGCGCCGGATTCCTCACCGATAGCCACCATCTGTACCACCATGTTCGGAAACAGTCCGGTGTCACGCATCGCTGATTGCAACTGGGTACCGGTGGAGATCTCGTCACGCATTCTCATGACCGCGTCGTAGTAAATGATATTACCGCAGGCGCCGGCAACCGAGGTCATGGCTTCAACCAGCGGTGTGCCCGCGGCGAACATGGTTTCCAGGGTGCGTGCATAACGGGCGATGGCGGACTTTTCCAGGATCATGCCGACGACCGGAATTTTCAGCGATATGCGATCCAGAAAATGGGCGAATGCCTTGGATCGTTTCTTGCCCTCAATAAAGGCAAATATTACTGCGATGATTGCGCCGAAGAGAATGTACCAGTTGCCCACGAACCACTGCGAGGTATCGATGAGAAACTGTGTCAGCGCCGGCAGGTCGGCTCCGAAACCCGCAAACAGATCCTGGAACTGTGGAATAACAAAGATCATCAGGATGGTGACAATGATGAATGCCACCACGATAACCGCGGCAGGATAGAACAGAGCGGATTTGATCTTGGATTTCAGGGCCTCGGTTTTTTCCATATAGGTGGCCAGCTTGTGCAGTATGGCCTCGAGAATACCGGCGTGTTCGCCGGCCTGAATCAGGTTGCAGTACAGGTCATTGAAATATAAAGGATGCTTACGTAATGCATCGGTCAGGTTATTACCGGCCTCGACATCGGACTTGATACTCAGTATCAGTTCCTGCATGCCTGCATTTTCATGGCCGCGACCGACAATCTCGAAGGCCTGTACCAGTGGTACGCCCGAGGACATCATGGTCGCCAACTGTCGGCTGAACACGGTGATATCCTTGGGTGTGATTTTTTTCTTGCCGCCTCCGCCAAGCAGTGGTTTGGGTTTTTTCTTGACCTTCAGCGGTTTGATGCCCTGGCGTCGCAAGGTGGCCTTGATGAGCGCATCGCTCTGTCCGGACATCTCGCCCTTGACGCGTTTGCCCTGTTTGTCGGTGCCTTCCCAGACAAACATGTCTTTTTTGACTGCAGCTTCTGCCATGTTGCTTTACTCGACGGTGACCCGGTTGACTTCGGTCAGACTGGTGATGCCCGCCCTGACTTTGGCCAGGCCGGATTTACGGATGTCCCAGATCCCCTCGGAGGCGGCCTGGTCAGCCAGCTGTACGGCGTTGGCGCCCTCGATGATCAGGCGTTTGGTGGCATCGGAAATGGGCATGACCTGGTAGATGCCGGCGCGGCCCTTGTAGCCGCTGGGGCAGTCCTCGCCGCCATCACCGGGACCGAAGACGGTAAAGCCCTCCTCGATTTCCTCCTCGGTGAAACCCTCTTCCAGAAGCGCTTCCCTGGGCATGTCGATAGGCACCTTGTAATCCGGATGCAATCTCCGGCACAACCTCTGGCCGGTGATGAGATTGATACTGGTGGCCACGGCGAAGGCCTGAATACCCATGTCCTGCAGACGTGTCAGTGTCTGCGGTGCATCGTTGGTGTGCAGTGTTGACATAACCATATGGCCGGTCTGCGCTGCCTTGACGGCGATGGATCCGGTTTCGACATCGCGAATCTCGCCGACCAGGATGATGTCCGGGTCCTGACGCAGGAAGGCTTTCAGCGCCTTCGGAAAAGTCATGCCGGTGCGCTCGTCGACCTGCACCTGGTTGACGCCGGGCAGGTTGATTTCCACCGGGTCTTCGGCGGTGGAAATGTTGATATCCGACTGGTTCAGGATATTAATGCCGGTATACAACGACACGGTTTTACCACTGCCCGTGGGTCCAGTGACCAGGAACATGCCATAGGGTTTGTGCAGGTTGGTGAGAAACAGTTCTTTCTGGAAATCCTCGTAGCCCAGTTGATCGATTTGCAGGGCGGCGGCATCGGAATCCAGGATACGCATCACCGTTTTTTCACCGAACAGTGTCGGGCAGGTACTGACGCGAAAGTCGATGGCCTTGGTCTTGGACAGTTTCAGTTTGATGCGGCCGTCCTGGGGTACACGGCGTTCGGATACATCGAGACGGGACATGACCTTGATACGGGCGGCGATCTTGGCGGAAAGGCTTAACGGCGGTTTGGCGACTTCTTCCAGCACACCATCGATACGAAAACGCACCCGGTAGTATTTTTCATAGGGCTCAAAGTGCAAATCCGAGGCGCCCTTCTTGATCGAATCCAGCAACACTTTGTTGACGAAACGTACCACCGGCGCATCGTCGACATCACCATCATCCTGTTCCTTCTCCTGATCTTCGGCCACTTCCAGATCATCAAGGTCTTCGAAGTCATCGTCATCCATGTCACCCAGGCCGCCTTCGGCTTCTTCCAGCGCCTTGTCAATAGCCTTGACCAGCTTGTCGTCCTCGACGGTAATAGCTTCCGTGGTCAGCCCCACGGCAAACTTGATTTCGTCCAGGGCAGCCAGATTGGTCGGATCCGATAGAGCGACATAAAGGCGGTTGCCGCGCTTGAACAGGGGCAGGGCGTGATGCTTTTTGATGAGGTCATCTTTAAGCAGTTTTATGGTATCGACATCAATTTCAAATGTACTCAGATCCACCAGCGGGGCGCCGAATTCCTGTGAGGCAGCGAGGGCGATCTTGTCGCTGGGAGCAAGTTTGTTCTCGACCAGGTAGGAAACAAACGGTTGTTTTTTCTTCAGGGCGCCCTGAAAGGCGTCCTGGGCGGCGGTTTCTTCCAGCAGGCCATCAATAACCAGCTTGCGCGCCAGACCGCTGAGGTTGACTTTGTTCGTTGATACTGCCATGGCAATTTAACTATTTTTTCCAGTAACGACAGTTAGTAACGGATTATACGGGAGAAAAGTCCGGCTACCATAGTGTTTCACGGACAATTTTTCCCCATTCCTGCCCCAGATGTGATGGCGATAACAAAGATCCATTGTTCGCGACTGCCCCATGAATCGATTAAAGCAGACATATTCAGTAAATTCAATTATTTATGTCAAGCATTCTAGAAAATATAGCATGTGTCCGCGAAGGGTTCCGGTTCTGTGCATCATTTATGCGTGCGGCAGCACCGCGAGAGCAGCTGGTAGCGAGGTCACCCGGGGTGACGACCGTTAATTTAATCGATTGCAGTAAGGTTCGAAAAAGGCGGTCGGGCTTGCTGTTTAATGCTGATTTTCAACGGCTTATTTTGACACCAATGATGGCCGGTACTTCCGGTGTACTGGCACAGATTCCCGGGGCATTGAGATGGCTCATCAGGCGGCGTTGGCCTCGAGCGTCACAAAATGAATGGCGCCATCGGCGAGATCGGCGCGGATGGTCTCTCCCGACTTGAAATCGCCGGCAAGAATGGCCCGGGCCAGCGGCGATTCGAGTTGCACCTGGATCGCACGTTTCAGAGGCCGTGCCCCGTACACCGGGTCGAAACCGGTGCGTCCGAGAAATTCCAGGGTCTCTTCCGGTACTTCCAGCGAGATTTCCTGATCCTGCAGGCGTTGCTGTACACGTCGGATCTGGATGCGGGTAATGGCCTTGATCTGCTCGGACTGCAGGGCATGGAATACAACCAGGTCATCGATGCGGTTGATGAACTCCGGGCGGAAGTGTTGCGAGACCACGCCCATGACCACTTCTTTCATGGCCTGGTAATCCTTTTCATCGGACATCATCTGGATCTGATCCGAGCCCAGGTTGGAAGTCATGACGATCACGGTATTCCTGAAATCAACCGTGCGGCCATGACTGTCGGTGAGGCGGCCGTCATCAAGTACCTGCAACAGGACGTTAAAGACATCGGCATGGGCTTTTTCCACTTCGTCCAGCAGGATCAGGCTGTAGGGCTTGCGGCGTACGGCCTCGGTCAGATAACCGCCTTCTTCATAACCGATATAACCCGGGGGGGCGCCGATCAAACGGGCGACCGAATGCTTCTCCATGAATTCGGACATGTCGATGCGCACCATGGCCTCTTCCGTATCGAACAGGAATTCTGCCAGCGCCTTGCACAACTCGGTCTTGCCGACACCGGTGGGACCGAGAAACAGGAACGAGCCGTTGGGACGATCCGGGTCCGACAGTCCCGCGCGGGAACGGCGGATGGCATCGGCGACGGCGTTGATGGCCTCGTCCTGGCCGATAACACGCTGGTGCAGGGCGGTTTCCATTTTCAGTAACTTGTCCCGCTCACCTTCGAGCATCTTGGCGACCGGGATGCCGGTCCACTTCGAGACCACTTCGGCAATTTCACTTTCCGTGACCTTGTTACGCAGCAGTTTCAGATCCTGCGATTCGACCTCGGTGGCGGCGGCAAGCTGTTTTTCCAGTTCCGGAATGATGCCGTACTGCAATTCGGACATGCGGTTAAGATCACCGGCGCGCTGCGCGGTTTCGAAATCCAGCCGGGCGCGTTCGAGTTTTTCCTTGACCGAATGCGTGCCCTGCAGGGCCGCTTTTTCGGCCACCCAGATTTCCTCGAGATCGGAATACTCGCGTTCGGTTTCGGCGATCTGCGCTTCCAGATCGGCGAGGCGTTTTTTCGAGGCCTCGTCGGTTTCCTTTTTCAGCGCCTCGCGTTCAATCTTCATCTGGATCAGGCGGCGTTCCAGGCGATCCATGCTTTCCGGTTTGGAATCGATCTCGATACTGATGCGGCTGGCGGATTCATCGATCAGGTCGATGGCCTTGTCCGGCAACTGGCGATCGGTAATGTAACGATGTGACAACGTGGCTGCGGCGACGATGGCCGGGTCGGTGATCTGGACATTGTGATGCACCTCGTAACGCTCCTTCAGGCCGCGCAGTATGGCGATGGTGTCCTCGACGGACGGCTCGTCCACCAGTACTTTCTGGAAGCGCCGTTCCAGCGCCGCGTCCTTCTCGATGTTGTCACGGTATTCATTCAGGGTCGTGGCGCCGACACAGTGCAGTTCGCCGCGTGCCAGTGCCGGTTTCAGCATGTTGCCGGCGTCCATGGCGCCCTCGGCCTTGCCGGCGCCGACCATGGTATGAACTTCGTCGATGAACAGGATGATCTGGCCTTCCTGCTTGGCGAGATCGTTGAGAACCGCCTTCAGGCGTTCCTCGAATTCACCGCGAAACTTGGCGCCGGCAATCAATGCGCCCATGTCCAGCGCCAGCAGACGCTTGCCTTTGAGCGAATCGGGCACTTCGTGATTGATAATGCGCTGGGCCAGTCCCTCGACGATGGCGGTCTTGCCGACTCCGGGCTCACCGATCAGCACCGGGTTATTCTTGGTGCGCCGTTGCAACACCTGGATAGTACGGCGGATCTCGTCATCGCGTCCGATGACCGGATCCAGCTTGCCTGCCTCGGCGCGGGCGGTCAGATCGATGGTGTATTTTTCCAGCGCCTGGCGGTTTTCCTCGGCGTTGGGATCCTGTACCGAGGCGCCGCCGCGGATGTTATCGATGGCCTTTTCCAGGCTGTCTTTACTGGCACCGCAGTCCCGCAACAGCTTGCCGAGCGCACTCTTGTCTTCCAGTAACGCCAGCAGGAACAGTTCGCTGGAAATGTACTGGTCCTGGCGCTGCTGGGCATTTTTGTCACAGAGATTGAGGGTGCGTTCGAGATCGCGTGAGATCATCACCTCTCCGCCGGTACCGGACACCTGCGGCAGACTGTCGATCAGCTTGTTCAGGCCGGACCGAAGCGCGGCCACATTGACACCGGCCTGGGCCAGCATATGCTGTACGCTGCTACCATCCTGGTTTAACAGCGCTGCGAGAACATGCGCCGGTTCGATGTATTGATGGTCACGGCCGAGCGCCAGGCTCTGGGCATCGGCCAGCGCCATCTGGAATTTGGTAGTCAGTTTGTCTGCCCGCAAGGTATCTCTCCTGAAAAAAAGTATTGAATTCTTACCCTAGATGAGGCCGGGCCGGTCAATATCAAGCCTGTATCGAATTTGTATGCCGCGGGAGTCAAATCGGCCGCTAATCACCTATCACTAATAGCTAATAGCTATTAGTTAATAAACCCCAATATCAATATAGGAGCGGGAGATCTTGTTCACCGAAACCACGTAGGCGGCCGTACGGTAGTCATTGATTTCATCATAGGATCGTTTCGCCGCGAGGATCTCCTGGAAGGCCAGGCGCATGGTGTCATCGAGCCCGGATCGCACCAGGTCCAGTTCATCGGCGCCCCGGATCAACCCTTTCTCCATAATGTCGGGTGCGTCCTTGCCGGTCATTTCTTCCATCGCCTTGATGATTGCCTCTCCACGCAGTTCATCATAACGGCGTTCCATGCGGCCGAACCGGATGTGTGAGAGATTACGGATCCACTCGAAATAAGAAACCGTGACACCGCCGGCATTGGCATAGGCGTCGGGAATGATGGGAATGCCGCGCTCGCGCAGAATCTCATCGGCTTCGAAAGTCACCGGGCCGTTGGCCGCCTCGACAATCAGTTTGGCCCGAATGCGTTTGGCATTCCCGGCGGTGATTTGCGCTTCCATAGCGGCGGGGATGAGAATGTCACATTCCAGTTCCAGCTGGGCAGCGCCATCCTCGGTGTAGGTGGCGTCGGGAAAACCCTTGATGGTTTTACACTGGTTGATGTATTGGCGGACATCCTCGACATTCAGGCCATTCTCGTTCACCAGTGCGCCGTCGCGTTCAATGATGGCGATGATTTTTGCGTCGTCCTCCTCATCAAGCAGCTTGGCGGCGTAATAACCGACATTACCCAGTCCCTGGATGACAATGCGTTTGCCCGCGCAACTGCCAACCAGGCCGGCGGCCTTGACCTCATCGGCATGGCGGAAAAATTCACGAATCGCATAAACCACGCCGCGGCCGGTGGCCTCGGTGCGGCCGCGAATACCGCCGTGAGCGACCGGTTTACCGGTGACGCAGCCGGCGTAGTTGATATCGTCCGGGTTCAGGTGTTTGTAGGTATCGGCAATCCAGGCCATCTCGCGCTCGCCGGTACCCATATCCGGCGCCGGCACATTGGTGGCCGGACTCAAAAACCCCTTGCGGATCAGTTCGCGGGCAAAGCGGCGGGTGATCAGCTGCATTTCGTCGCGTTCATAGGCATTGGGGTCGATCAGCAACCCGCCCTTGGAACCGCCGAACGGGACATCGACGATAGCGCACTTGTAGGTCATCAGCGCGGCCAGGGCTTCCACCTCATCCTGGTTGACGATGGATGCGAAACGGATGCCGCCCTTGGCCGGCAGCCGGTGGGTGCTGTGCGTGGCGCGCCAGCCGGTAAAAACCTCGACCTTGCCGCGGATATTCACGGGAAACTTTACCTCGAGGATCGAGTTGCAGGCCTTGATGGCCTTGGCAATGCCTTCGTCCATATTGAGTACGGCAAAGGCGCGATCGGCCATCAGATTCACACTGTCGCAAAACGAAAGTGTTTTTTTCCCGGCTTTAGTCATCGTGATTCCCCTGTTATTGATGCCAGTATGTGTTCAGTCCCGTGGGTTTACCCTAACGTTGCATAAATTTTTGGCGCAGGACCGCTCCGCTCCTTCTATAGCAGCATTTTCCGGGCCGTTCTCGCTTTTCCCAATCCTCACATAGAGTGAGCTATGCTCCGGTTGGAAAAATCTGCGCGCGACCCGGAAAATACCGCTCTAAAAGCCCCTGCATCCAAATCTAAAAGCCCCTGCATCCAAAAATTTATGCAACGTTAGGGTTTACTTACGGGTCCATCCAGATCAACGTAGCCATGCGCCCCGTCACCCCGTCCCGCCTGTGCGAATAATAATCAGTGTCGTTGGCAAACGTACAATCATTATTATGATAGATGCGCCTGCATCCTGCATGTCTCAAGGCGATGTCCACCATTCGTCCCAGGTCGGCATACCAGTGTCCGCTGCGTGACGGGATGAACGCCTGGTCATAATCCGCACTGCTTTGCAGACAGGCATCACGAACCGGCGCATCGATTTCATAATGCCTTGCACTGATGTGCGGCCCAATCCAGGCCATGGTGCGGTGTGTGTCCGGCGCAAACAGGCCCGCTGCAACCGCAATGATTCCCCTGCTGATACCACGCCAGCCGGCATGAACGGCGACGATTTTTTTCTCCTCCGTATTACAAAGCAGCACCGGTACGCAGTCCGCGGTGAGTATGGCGCAGATCACTCCCGCCGCAGTCGTCACTGCGCCGTCCGCGATCCTGTCGGTGGCGGGACTGTCGAGGTCGATAATGTCTGTACCATGGACCTGTTCGAGCCATTGCGGCGGCGCCGGCAGGGATAATCGTTGCGCCAGTCGCCGGCGGTTTTCATGCACATGATCCTCCTTGTCATTGACATGCATGGCCAGGTTCAGGTCGGCAAATCGACCGCGGCTGACACCGCCGTTTCTGCGGCTGGTCCCGGCATGTAACCAGTCGGGGGAGGGCCAGCTTGCATCGGCCCATACGCTGTCAGCCATGATCCCGAATGACGCCAAGCAAATCGGAAAAATCATCGGGCAGGGGCGCCTGCCAGCTCATCAGCTCCCCGCTGTCGGGATGGGCCAGTTCCAGCAGGCAGGCGTGCAGGGCCTGGCGTTTAAAGGCGCGGATTGAGTCGCGTACCGATTCCGCGTAACCCGGGGGCACAAACGCGCGGCCGCCGTAAACCGGGTCACCGACGACTGGATGTTTCAGACTGGCCATGTGTACACGGATTTGATGGGTGCGTCCGGTTTCAAGAGAGCAACGCAGCAGGGTGAAGCCGCGCAGGCGTTCCTCGATGACGTAATGTGTGCGGGCCGGTTTGCCGGCATGATGTATGGCCATGCGTGTACGCTTGACGGGATGCCGTCCGACGGGTTGGTCGATTGTTCCGCCGCCAATCAACTCGCCCCGCACCAGCGCCAGGTATTGCCGGCGCACCCGGCGTGCCTGTATGGCCGCTACCAGTCGTGTATGCGCTTCGGGTGTTTTTGCGATGACCATCAGACCGGTGGTGTCCTTGTCCAGACGATGGACGATGCCGGCGCGCGGGAGCTTGCCGAGCTCATCGGTATGATGCATCAGGGCGTTCATGAGGGTATGTTGCTGATTGCCGGCACCGGGATGCACCACCAGACCGGCCGGTTTGTTGATCACGATGATATGCGTGTCTTCATGGATGATATCGAGATCAATGGCTTCGGCCTGCGCTGCCTGAACAGTGTCGTAGACGACTTCGATTTCGACCTTTTCACCACCCTGGATACGATGACGTTGACTGACGATGCGGTCGTCCAGGCGCACCCGGCCTTCACGGATCCAGCCCTGTAGCCTGGACCTGGAATGCTGGTCGAAGACAGTGGCGAGCGCCTGGTCCAGCCTGAGGCCGGTCAGTGCTTCGGGGATCCTGGCTCGGAGTGTCGCGGAACTGGACATAGAATCGGAATTCAGAGGTTTAACCCTGATGTTGCATAACGGTCGAATCTGTACACCGATGTTGCCAAAATATTAATGTGTGCTCGGCTTTTGTGCGAAACGATTTTGCTCTGACAGTCCGATTAGGATACTCTTTTTCCATGCGAATTATTATTCTTCTGTTGGGTCTTTGCCTGTTGCCCTCCTGCTCCTATTTCGGTGGCGACAAGAAAGAGGACGAAACCGAAAACTGGAGTGCCGATCGATTGTATAACGAGGCCAAGGGCGCGCTTGATGCCGGCGACTGGAGCAAGGCCATCAGTATGTACGAACGCCTGGAATCGCGTTTCCCCTTCGGCGTCTATGGCCAGCAATCCGTGCTGGATCTGGCCTATGCCTATTACAAGAGTGATCAGCCTGAAGCCGCGGTTTCCGCGGCTAATCGTTTCATCAAGCTCTATCCGCAAAACGACCATGTGGATTACGCTTATTACCTGAAGGGACTGGCCAACTTCAACAAGGGCAAGGGACTGATAGATCGCATTGCCAGGATCGATACTTCACAACGCGATCCCGGCGCCGCCATGCTGGCTTTCCAGGATTTCTCCGAACTGGTCGAACGCTACCCGGACAGCCAGTACGCCCCGGACAGCCGCAAACGCATGGTCTATCTGAGAAACATACTCGCCGAACACGAGGTGCATGTGGCCCATTATTACATGCGCCGGTCGGCCTATCTGGCCGCCGCCAACCGGGCCCGTCTGGTGGTGGAGCAGTACCAGCGCACACCATCGGTACCCGATGCACTGTCCATCATGGCCAAGGCCTACAAGATCCTCGGCATGGACGATCTGTCGCGCGACTCGTTACGCGTTCTGGAACTCAACTATCCGAACTATCCGGGCATTCGCGAGGTGCAGGAAATCGTCATCACCGAGGGTTGACCCGCCGCTCATCGCTCCCGGTAGCCGGAGGTAATCGGGTAACGCCGGTCGCGACCAAAGGCGCGGCGGCTGATTCGCACTCCCGGAGCCGCCTGCCGCCGCTTGTATTCATTCCTGTCCACCATTTCGATAACGGCCACCACCGTGTCGTGATCATAGCCCGCGCGGATGATGTCATCGGGTGATTGATCCCGTTCGATATAACGTTCGAGTACGGGATCGAGTATGTCATAGGGTGGCAGCGAATCCTCGTCACGCTGGTCGGGTTTCAGTTCGGCGCTGGGCGGCCGGGTGATCACCCGTTCCGGGATCACTTCCCGGTCACGGTTTCGCCAGCGCGAGAGTTCATAAACCAGGGTTTTTTTCACATCTTTCAGGGGTGCGAATCCGCCGGCCATGTCGCCGTACAAGGTTGCGTAACCGACTGACATTTCGCTCTTGTTGCCGGTGGCCAGTACCAGTTTGCCGCTCTTGTTGGAAATGGCCATGAGCAATGTGCCCCGACACCTGGCCTGGATATTTTCCTCGGTCGTGTCCGGCGAGCGACCGGCAAACACCGGCTCCAGTGCCTCGATGAAACTTTGGTAGAGTTTCCCGATCGGGATCAGCGTGTACTCTACACCGAGGCGTTCGCACTGTTCCACGGCATCTTCGACGCTCATGTCCGCGGTGAAAGGCGAAGGCATGAGCACGCACTCGACATTGTTTTCGCCGAGCGCGTCCACCGCCAGGCACAGGGTCAGCGCGGAATCGATGCCGCCGGACAGACCGATGACCGCACCCTTGAATCCGTTTTTGTAAACATAATCGCGAATCCCCAGCACCAGCGCCGAGTAGATATTGTCCAGCCGCGGTAATTGCGTAATGCTCGCGTGATCCGTGGTAAAACGGCCCGGAGTTGCCGGATCGTATTCGACAAAATACAGCTCATCCCGAAATTCGCCGGCCTGGAAAATCCTGTTGCCGTCGCGGTCAACGATCAATGAGCCACCATCGAACACCAGTTCATCCTGACCGCCAATCATGTTGACGTACACAATATCCAGTTGATTGTCCCGTGCGCGCCGCGCGACCACCTCGTGGCGCTGGGCGAGTTTCTCCATATGAAACGGTGATGCATTGATATTGATCAGTAACGTGGCGCCGGCAGCCGCGGCGTCATGACATGGTTGTTCTTCCCAGATATCCTCGCAGATGGTAACAGCGGTGCGGGTACCGAAAAGATCAATCACACAGGTCTGATCCCCGCTGTTGAAATAGCGTTTTTCATCGAAAACGCCGTAATTGGGCAGGATTTGCTTTTTTGCATTAGCGACAAGCTTGCCATCGCGGATGATGGCACAGGCATTGAACAGCCGGCCTGCCTCGGCAAGTGGATAGCCCAGCAGCAGTGTAATTCCGGCACAGTGTGTGCGGATTTCCTGCAGGCATTTTTCAGCCTGCCGTATAAAACCGGGGCGCAACAGTAAATCTTCCGGCGGATAACCGGTCAGCGCCAGTTCCGGGAAAATGATGACATCGGCATGACGGTCTTTTGCCGCCTGGAGTTCCTCGATGATACGCACCCGGTTCTGTTCGATGGCGCCCACGGTCAGGTTGACCTGGGCAAGGCAAAGACTGAATTTTGCGTTCATGAAACCGGATTGTAATGCATATGGATGTGCCGGGTTGCAGAAACCTGGCGGTGTTCCGCGAGGCTGAAGTGCGTGTGACACCGTATAATGCCCGGGAAATGATTGCAGTCAGGGACCGGTGTTTTATACATCGGCATCTATCCGGATATCAGTCGCCAACTGATCGAACCGCCGGTGATGGATTGCAGGAATAAACGCAGTCCGTACGCGTGCAGACAGCAGTGACGATTGAACCGGCAGGTGACTCACTGACTGAATTGCGGTGAATGACTCTCAGCCCATAATGGATTTGATCGCCTGACCCAGATTGCCCGGTGACTTCACGGTCTTGACACCGGCGGCCTCCAGGGCGGCAAACTTGTCATCGGCGGTACCCTTGCCACCGGAAATGATCGCGCCGGCGTGTCCCATGCGCTTGCCAGGCGGTGCCGTGACGCCGGCGATATAACCCACGACCGGTTTACTGACATGGTCCTTGATAAACCCGGCCGCTTCCTCCTCGGCCGTGCCGCCGATCTCGCCGACCATGATAATGCCGGTTGTTTCGGGGTCGGCCTCGAACAGCGCCAGGCAGTCAATGAAGTTCATGCCGTGGATGGGATCGCCGCCGATGCCGACACAGGTACTTTGTCCGAGGCCAATCTGCGTGGTCTGGTGCACCGCCTCGTAGGTGAGGGTCCCCGAACGCGAGATCACGCCGATGCAACCGGCCTTGTGAATGCTCCCCGGCATAATGCCAATCTTGGATTTTCCCGGACTGATGAGCCCCGGGCAGTTGGGACCGATGAGCCGTGTTTTCGGATAATGATCCAGCATGGCCCGCACCTTGACCATGTCGACCACGGGAATGCCCTCGGTAATGCAGACGATCAGCCTGATGCCGGCCTCGGCGGCCTCGGCAATGGCTTCGGCGGCAAACGCGGCCGGCACCATGATCATGCTGGCATCGGCTGAGGTTTCCCGAACCGCATCGAATACCGTATTAAAAACCGGCCGGTCCAGATGCTTTTCGCCGCCGCGGCCCGGCGTAATGCCGCCGACCACGTTGGTGCCGTAGTCGATGGCCTGTTGGGCATGGAACGTGCCCTGCTTGCCGGTAAATCCCTGCACCAGTACCCGGGTGTGTTCGTCAATAAGGATGGACATGATTATTCTCCTTTGCTGGCCTTGACGACCTTGTCGGCGGCGTCGCTTAAATCGTCCGCCGGGATGATGGCAAGATGGCTTTCCGCCAGTATTTGTTTTCCCTGTTCCACGTTGGTGCCTTCCAGGCGTACCACCACCGGGACGTTGACGCCGACCTCGGTGACGCCCTGGATAATGCCCTCGGCGATCAGATCGCAGCGGACGATACCGCCGAAAATATTCACCAGGATGGCTTTGACATTCTCATCGGAAACGATCAGCTTGAACGCCTCGGCGACCTTGTCGGCGGTTGCACCGCCGCCGACATCAAGGAAGTTGGCGGGATCGCCGCCGTGCAGTTTGATAATGTCCATGGTGGCCATGGCCAGACCGGCGCCGTTGACCATGCAGGCGATGTTGCCGTCGAGCGTGATGTAGTTGAGATCGAAGCGCCTGGCGATGTTTTCCTTCTCGTCTTCCTGGGTCGGGTCGCGCATGTCTTCGATGGTGATCTGCCGGAACAGGGCGTTGTCATCCACGGATACCTTGGCGTCCAGCGCCGAAAGGTGGCCGTCGCCATCGATGATCAGCGGATTGATCTCGATCAGGCTCAGATCTTTTTCATTGAACAGGCGGTACATGGCTTTCAGCAGGCTGCCCAGTTCCTTTCTCTGCTCGGTGGTCAGTTGCAGGGCGAAGGCGATGCGCTGTATATGATGATTCATCACGCCCATGGTCGGGTCGATGGTGACATTGATTATCTTTTCAGGCTCGGTGGCCGCAACTTCCTCGATATCCATACCCCCGGCCCTGGAGGCGATGATGCCGATGCGCCGCTTCGCGCGGTCGACGAGCATGCTCAGGTAAAACTCCGCGGCGATGTCCGAAAGGCCCTGGATGAGTACACAATTGACCGGCTGGCCCGTGGGTGCGGATTGTTTTGTTATCAGTTGACTACCGAGCATGGACTTGACCGCCGCCTCCAGTTCATCGCGGGTCTGCGTGATTTTCACACCACCGGCCTTGCCTCGGCCGCCGGCGTGTACCTGGGCCTTGACGACCCAGCCCGCGGATTCGAACTCGGAGGCGATGCGCATGGCTTCCTTTACGGAATGCGCCGGTTTGCCGGCCGGGACGGGAATGCCGTACTTGCTGAACAGGTTTTTTGCCTGGTACTCGTGGAGATTCATGGCGAATGTTCCTTCTGGGGGTTAGGATTCTTTATCGGTTATGCTGCGGTTATTCTGAAATCGGGCAAGCCGTGACTGGTTTCATGGATCTCTATGGATAATTATGATGACATCATGCGGAAAATTACATGTATTACCGGATAACGTCTGAATTACAGTGCTGATGTTCAGAATTCTGCTGCTCGTTGTCGTTGTCTGGTTACTATTTAAGGTGTTTACCCGCTCAAGATCAAGCGCGGGTGAACATAAAGCCGGTGAGGGCATGCGCGGATCCGGCATCATGCGACGTTGCGATTATTGCGATGTTTTTGTTCCCGGGGACGAATCCATCCGGGACGGGGAGCGTTATTTCTGCTCGGAACAACACAGACAGGCCAGCCTGAATGGACCCGAAGATCCCAAGTGTGGTAACTGAACCCCAGCGTACAAACTGGCGGGCGTTACAGTATTTCAACCTGTACCGGATTCTCGTCGGTCTGCTCTTCGTTGCCCTGATCTGGACCGGCAGTCTGCCCGAGCCCCTGGGTGTTGTAAACCAGCAGCTTTTTTCCATTACCATTCACCTGTATTTCCTTTCAGCCATCCTGGTGTCGTTTGTCATAGCCTCACGCATTCCGGGCTTGATAACCCAGGTTACGTTGTATGTTGTCATAGATGTTGCCGCCATCACGCTGATGATGTACACAAGTAACGGCCTCAGCAGCGGCTTTGGCATGTTGCTGGTCATTGTCGTGGCCGGTGGCAGTATCCTCGTCGCCGGCAGGATCGCCATACTGTTTGCCGCCATCGCCAGCCTGGCGGTGCTCGGGCTTGAAATCTATCAGCAGTTTTTCCGCGAGTACTTCAATCCCAACTATACCCACGCCGGGTTCCTGGGCGTCACTTTTTTTATTACGGCGCTGCTCGGGCACATGCTCTCGGCGCGGGTACAAAAGAGCGAGGCGCTGGCCGAACAGCGGGCCATAGATCTCAAGGAAATGGCCCGTCTCAACGAGCATATCGTCCAGCGTATGCAGTCCGGTATACTCGTGCTCGACAGGCACCGGCAGATTCGGCTTATCAACAATTCCGCGATGATGATGCTGGCTGCCGCGGGTGATGTGACGGGTAAATCCATTAGCGAACTGTCACCGGAAATCAACCGGCTGCTTGATCTGCACGAGCAGAACAGCCGCGCACACAGTTTCGAAATTCACCAGAAATCCAGCAACCTGGATCTCAAGGCCGCCATAGCGGACATGGGCGAAAAGGAACAGGGGGACGTACTGATCTTTCTCGATGAAATCGCACTGTTGCGGCAGCAGGCGCAGGGAATGAAGCTGGCCTCACTCGGCCGCCTGACAGCCAGTATCGCCCACGAGATTCGTAATCCGCTTGGCGCCATCAGTCATGCCGGACAGTTATTATCGGAATCCGATGACCTGTGCCGGGAAGACCAGCGGCTGATGCAAATCATCCGTGACCAGTCACAGCGCATCAACAGCATCATCGAGAATGTACTCAGTCTCAGCAAACGCAAGCCGCCCGATCCCAGCGGTGTCAGGATCCGTGAATGGTTGCACAGGTTCGCCGCTGAGTTGTGTGAGAAATATGAACTGGCGCCGGAATCGATCCGGGTGGAAGTCGAGCCGGCCGACCTGGAAATCAAAATGGACTCCACGCAGTTACACCAGGTGATCTGGAACCTGAGTGAAAACGCCCTGCGTTACAGCCGCGGTGCATTCAACATTAAATATATCGCGGCCGTATACCCGGATTCAGGCCGTTCCTATATCGATGTCATCGATACCGGTCCCGGCCTGCCGGAAGCGATCAGCAAACACTTGTTTGAACCTTTTGTTACCAGCGAAAGCAGTGGTACGGGCCTCGGTCTTTATATTGCCAGGGAACTGTGCGAGGCGAACCAGGCGACCCTGGTGGTGCAACACAATTCGGACGAGGGTTGCCACTTCCGCATCAATTTCCCATGGTTTGACAAGCGCGATACCATAGCCTCATGAGTCAGCCGCTTGCCCTGATCATCGATGACGAACCCGATATTCGTGAACTCCTGTGTATCACGCTGGAACGCATGCAGGTTGACAGCCTTGCCGCATGTAACCTGGATGAATCGAGATCACTGCTGAAACAACATGAATTCAGTATATGCCTGACGGATCTGCGCCTGCCCGATGGTGACGGCGTGGATTTTATCCGCTACCTGCAGAAACATTATCCGCAGTTGCCGGTAGCGGTCATTACCGCCCATGGCAGTATGGAAACAGCTATCCAGGCACTGAAACTCGGTGCCTTTGATTTTCTGACCAAACCGGTGGACCTCGAGTCCCTGCGTGCAATTGTCAAAAACGCTCTCAATGTACATGACGCCGGTTTTGATCCGGCGGACAGGCTGGTCGGTGAGAGCGCGGCAATCCGGGATTTACGCAAAAAGATCGGCAAACTGGCGCGCAGCCAGGCTCCGGTCTACATCAGCGGTGAATCCGGTACCGGCAAGGAACTGGTGGCCAGGATGATCCACGATCTCGGTCCACGGTCGGCGCGATCCTTTGTTCCCGTCAACTGCGGAGCCATACCCATGGAACTGATGGAGAGTGAATTTTTCGGTCACATCAAGGGCAGTTTTACCGGCGCCGTATCGGACAAGGAAGGCCTGTTCCAGGCGGCTGATGGCGGCACCCTGTTTCTCGACGAGGTCGCCGAGTTGCCACAGCATATCCAGGTGAAGCTGTTGCGTGCCATTCAGGAGAAAAAAATCCGGCCGGTCGGTACGCATACCGAGATACCGGTGAACATCCGCCTGCTCAGCGCCACGCACAGGAATCTGGGCAAACTGGTGGAAGCCGGAGAGTTTCGTCAGGATCTCTACTTCAGGATCAACGTTATAGAAATCCATGTGCCCCCGCTCCGGGAAAGAAGCAGGGATCTGCCGACATTGATCGATCATATCCTGAACAGGCTGGTCAGGGACTACAGTTGCGATGAAGTCAGGATGTCCGATGACGCCCTGCAAAAACTGCTGTCCTATGATTATCCCGGCAATGTGCGTGAACTGGAAAATATACTCGAGCGCGCTATCACCCTGTGTGAAGGTGAGTATATACAGCTTGATGACCTGGAGTTGCTCAACAACGCCAACCTGGTTCCGGCGGCCGGTCCGGAAGCGGACGGTGACTTTAACCTTGATAACCACATGGCCGAAATCGAGAAACAGTTGATACTCGAGGCACTGGAAAAATCAAGATGGAACAAAACCACCGCCGCATCCTGTCTGGGGATCAGTTTCAGGAGTCTGCGTTATCGTCTGAAGAAACTCGGGCTGGAAGACGAGTAAATTCCGGTCACGGAATTTCATCATAATTTCATCCGTACTGTTTATTGCACAAACAATAACAATGATTCCTGACAACAGGACGAACACCCATGCGAAAATATGAATCAAGCCTGGTTTTCTTTGCCGCGGCGTCACTGTACCTTGAACTTGCCCTGATACGTTTCGCCGCCGCGGAAGTGCTCTATCTCGGCTACTTCAGCAACTTCATTCTCATCTCCGCGTTCGTCGGTCTGGGCCTGGGTTTTCTCTCCCTGCAGAAGAACATCAGGGTATACAAATATATTCCGTTCCTGCTGCTGTTTATATTTGCATTGATCCTGACGGCACAGTTCGACGTGGATTTGCTCAGAAACCGTTTTGGTCTGTTTTTCTTCGGCAATATCACCAAACAACCCGGCCTGCCCGCCGCGTTACTTCTTTTTCTGTTATTTCTGTCAACAGTAATATTTTTTACCGGTATCGGTAACCGTATCGCGGATAATTTTACCCGTTTCAATCCGCTCAAGGCCTACACACTCGATATTGCCGGCAGCCTTGCCGGTATTCTCCTGTTCAGTCTGCAGTGTTATTTTTCCAGCGATCCGGTCATCTGGATACTAACCGGGGTGCTGCTGATGGTTCTGGGATTCCTTTATGCCGATGGCGCGTGTTCGCGGAGTATGGTCGGCGGAATTCTGGTTTCGGGATTCTGCGTTATTATCCTGCTACTCAGCAGCAGCACGGGCGGTATCAAAACCTGGTCCATGTATCAGAAACTGGAGTTGAAGGAAAATCCGGCCTGGAGCAACAAGGTGCTGTTTGCGAATGGCATTATTCACCAGATTCTTGCCCCTTCGGACAAGGCCGATGCGAATTTTTACTCGATCCCCTACAGGCTGAAGCAGCAACACGACGGCAGGCTCAATGATATCCTTGTAGTCGGTGCGGGAACGGGAACGGATGTTGCCGTTGCCCTGCGCTACGATGTTGGAACAATCGATGCCGTGGAAATTGACCGGGAAATTGTCAACCTGGGAATACAGCATCATCCCGATGCCCCGTATCAGGATCCCAGGGTCAATATCATCGTCAATGACGGCAGGCAGTTCCTCAGGAACACCACGAAGCAATATGATCTGATTATATTTGCCCTGCCTGATTCCCTGATGAGGTTGTCCGCTTTCAGCAGTGTACGCCTCGAATCCTACCTGTTTACGCTGGAAGCCCTGGCCGATGTGAAGGCCAGACTCAGGGATTCGGGAATGTTCGTCATGTACAACCAGTATCGCTGGCCCTGGCTGGTTAATAAACTCATGACCGCGCTCGAGGAAACATTCGGCATGGCTCCACTCAGGATCGAGGCCGACGACCAGGTAACTACCCTGCTGGCCGTAGCCGACGGACTGGGTGGCAGCGAATACAGCCGGGAAGGTTTTAGCAGGCTGGCCACGGATGACTGGCCGTTTGTCTACATGAAGGAGCCGGGGGTGCACTGGTTATACATAGGCATGATCGCCATGTTCGTGATTTTCGCTTTTCTCGGCGTCTACTTTCTGAGTCCTCGTGGTTTTATCAGCCGGCCCAATTTGCCCTATTTCTTCATGGGAGCGGCGTTTTTGTTACTGGAAACCAAGAGCCTGGCGTTTTTCTCGCTTTTGTTCGGAACAACCTGGTTCGTCAATACCATTGCTTTTTCAGGGATCCTGCTCTCGGTCATGGTCGCAAACCTGGTCGTATGGAAGTCCGGCATCAGAAACCGCAAGCCGTTATTCATTCTGCTCTTTAGCAGTCTGCTGGTGATGTACCTGGTGCCGAATTCATTTTTCCTGAATATTGAATCGGGCATGGCCAGATACCTGGTGGCCATCATGTTTGCCTTCGCCCCGATTTTTTTCGCCAACCTGGTGTTCAGCCGGGAATTCCGGGACAGTGAGGAGAGCACCAATGCGTTCGGATGGAACCTGCTGGGCGCGGTCGTGGGCGGCGGGCTGGAATACCTGTCGCTGTATCTTGGCTTTAACAACCTGTTGCTGATTGTTGCCCTGTTGTATGTATGCACGGCAATCACCATCAGGCGATTGCAACCGTCATGAGAGCATGGCTGCCTGATTCCGTCGCCGCATGATCAAATGCACAGGCTATTCATTTCCGGGCATTCACTGACATTGCCATGATACGCAAGTATATACCCGATTACCTGGTGGTTATTGCGCTGGTTCTTGCAGCTTACCTGTGGAGCATGCCGCGAACGGTTGTTTTCGAGGATGATGGTTTATTTATTCTCGCGGCGTATTTCAACGGTATCTCTCACCCGCCCGGATATCCTGTCTACACACTGCTGGGACACCTGGCGACCTGGTTGCCGCTTGGCAGTGTCGCCGCGCGGGTTCATGCACTGAGCGCACTGTTCGGTGCGTTGTCCTGCCTGTGCCTGTGGTGGCTTGTTCATACATGGTTACGGGACCGGGTTTATGCAATGCTGGCGGCGCTGGTTTGCGGATTTTCGGCGACGTTCTGGTCACAGGCGATCATTGCCGAAGTCTACACACTCAACGCTTTCCTGTTTTTTCTGATCTGCATACTGGTAGTACGCTGGCAGGAGAGAGCAGGGCAGCCCGGTTCGGAACGCCTGCTGTGCTGGGCCGGATTTGTTTATGGCATCGGACTCAGCAATCACTGGCCATTGCTGGTGCTTTCCAGTCCCATGTTGCTTGCACTGGCCTGGCCGCAATGGCGACGATTGTTCCGGAATTTTCACAAGCCGCTGTTTTTCTGTGTTATCGGGTTGTTGCCCTACCTGTGGATGGTCATCCGCTCACGCATGAACCCGGAAATCAGTTTTCTTGGTCCCATCGATTCGCTGTCGGAGTTCTGGTATTGCGTCAGCAGGCAGATATACAGCGAGGTTGATCACAATATTGATGCCGGTTTTGTCGACAAACTGTGGTTTTGCCTGTTTTCACTGCAGGAAACGGCGAGACAGTTCGGTTACGGGTTCTCGGTTCTGATTGTTGCCGGGTTTCTGGCCCAGTGGAAATACCTGGATAAAAGAACCGGTATTGCACTGGTGGCAGGTTATCTCGGTTCCACGCTGGTGCTGGCGCTACTGCTCGGTTTCGAGTACGACCTCGAACACAAAAACCTGTTCAAGGTTTATCCGCTGATTGCCTTTTCCATCGCGGCCATCTGGTTCGTTATCGGCCTGAAATGGCTGCTGGAGACGGTTATTGCCCGGTACCTGACGGTAACAGGTACCCCTGTTATCAAATCACTGATCGTCATGATGGTAGTGATTTCCGTTGCAATCATTAATCTGCCCGGCAACTACCGCGCTGAAGATACCCTGGCCTATTACTATGCCAGGATCCTGCTTCAGTCACTGGACAGGGACGCCGTATTCTTTACCTTTGTCGATTCGGATGTCGCCCCGGTGGCCTATCTCAACAAGATAGAAAAGCTCAGAAGCGATGTCACCCTGATGAATGTCAACGGCTTTGTATTTTCCAACCGTCTGTTCAAACCCTCCGCTGCGCAGGCGCATAAACACGAGCAGCTGTCGCAATTCCTGAAAAACGAAAACCGGCCGGTCTATTATATTCGCGGCATCCCGGCACTGTACGGGCGTAATGATTTCGGCCTGTATTACCAGGTCAATAAGGAACTGGATGAAAGCCGGGTGAAACCTGCAGGCAGGAAGTCGATACTGGATTTTTTCGAAAATGTCCTGAATACGGACAGGTTATATGATCCCTGGGAAGTCATGATGCTGGAGTCGCTGAGCATCGACTATTGCCGTCTGGCGACCTATTTTTACCTGAATGGTATCGAACGATACGGGCAGGAATCGCTGCGGCGGATATGCCGGGGCTACAAGGCCGGTATTCTCATGGTTGAAATCCTGATTGAACACGGCTACACCGGGGTGGAAATGATGGAAAACGTGTTAGCGTCGCTACAGGAAAGTGATCGCTATGACAGAAGCAGGATGTTGAGGGCTGACGTGGAATACCTGCGCGGCAGGCTGAAGCTGCTGAAAAACGAAAATGTGCGGGCACTGGAACATTTCAACCGGTCCATAACCATCTGGCCGAATGAAGCCAACAAGGCCTATGCCTATGCCCGCGAGATCCGGGTCCCGGATATGCCGGCGCCGTGAGTTTCTCGCGGTTGAAATTAATCTTCCTGGCCGGTCAGTGGCATCGATATTCCATTGTGATTACGGTGCTTTCAGTGCCGGCCCATAACTATTTCCACGGACTGTCGCGGATCGCTGCCTGTCATGCGTTTGTGCGCGGTTTGCCAATAAATTTCATCAATGAGTGACAAATTTTGTCAGTATCAGGTCGTGACCATGACACTCGCGATGATGGAAATCTTCACTATCGATATATTTTATACATTAAATTCAATTGGTTGGTACATTTCGCCTGCTATATTCCGGCAAAACGGCGAGAATGGCACGGGACCTGCACTCTGTTACAGGCCGACATGCCCAGCCGAGTGCCCGGGTATCGTCGCATACACATTGACATATACTGTTTATTCACCGAACTGATTTATCAGGAGAGTCCAGAAATGAGAACAATGCAGAAAGGTTTTACCTTGATCGAGTTGATGATCGTGGTTGCGATCATCGGTATCCTGGCAGCGGTCGCCATCCCTGCCTATTCCGATTACACCGCACGTGCACAGGTCTCCGAGGCCATGTCCCTGACTTCCGGCCTGAAAACACCGCTGGCGGAATTCATGGCTGACAACGGCACAGTTCCGGCCAGTGTGGCGACGATCGGCGGTACGGCGACGGGTAAGTATGTCGATACCATAGTCCTGTCGGGTGGCGGTACCACGGCTACCGTGGTTGCAACAATGAAAACTACAGGTGTGAACCCCGATGTCTCCGGCAAGACTTTCGGCATGACCACCACCACCAGCGGTCAGCAATGGGATTGCGGTGCAGTGGGTACAGCCGCCGCTTCCACCAACATCGACGCTTCCCTGTTACCGGGCGCCTGCAAGTAATACTCTCGCAGGGTCTGACTGACAGACGAGATAAAGGGTCACGCAAGTGGCCCTTTTTTATATCCGCTGTAAACACCCGTATCGATGGCATCGCTACCTGCTTTTCAGTCCGGCATCCGGTGCTTGATGAACAGCCCCGGCCGGCACCCCCGGATCTGGCTGCTGGTTTTACTGGCCGGCACAGCCTGGCTCTACTACCCGGCCCTGCACTCCGCCTTTCTGCTGGATGATGCCAATAATCTCCGTGATCTTGCCCTGCTGAAACAGGACGGCTGGTTACACTACGTTTTCACTAACACCACCGGTCCCACCGGCCGTCCGCTGGCAATGTTATCCTTCGCCATGCAGGCGTCGCAGTGGCCGGATCCCTTCGGGTTCAAGCTCGTCAACCTGTTAATACACCTGGTCAACGGGGGGCTTGTATTCCTGATTTGCAGTCGGGTGGTCACCGCGCAGGTGGTGCCCGGGCGGCAAAAAGCCCTGTTCTGCCTGTTACTGACGGCGATCTGGCTACTGCACCCGATACACCTGACCTCGGTGCTATACGTGGTGCAGAGGATGACTCTGCTGGCCTCCACGTTCATGTTGTTGGCCGTGCTGCTCTATCTCCACAGCTGGGATGTGTACAACAGGGGTCAAAGGCGGGGCGGGATGGCCGGGCTACTGGCGGCTTTCGGCCTGTTGATGCCGCTGGCAGTATTCAGCAAGGAAATCGGAATCCTGGCCGGACTGTATACCATTGTTATCTACCAGACCCTGTTACGGGACAAAGCCCGGGACGGGACCTGGAACCTGGCGACACTGGTGTGCGCTCTGTTACCGGTCATCTGTGTGCTTGCCTGGTTACTGGTGAGCACGGAGTTTGAGGCCGCCTATGCAATACGTCCGTTCAGCCTCTACGAGAGGCTGATCACGGAGCCGGTTATTCTGCTCGATTACATTCGTTTGCTCGTTCTTCCACAGGGCAGCCGGTTTTCGGTTTTTCATGATGATGTCGTGGCCTTGTCGTCAATGACTGTGCCAGCCCTGGCAGGCATTATTACTGTAGTGCTATCGCTTGTTTTTGCCATTGCGGGCAGGAAAAAATACCCGGTTTTCGCCTTTGCCATTCTCTGGTTTTTTTCCGGTCATGTGCTTGAGTCAGGATTTATCCCGCTTGAGCTGTACTTCGAACACAGAAACTATCTGCCTTCACTCGGGATCCTGTTCCTGGTGGTCTGGTTGTTGTTCCGGATCCATGCCTGCCTGTCCATGAAAACGCTGGGCATTGGTATTGCGCTGGTTTATGTATCCCTGGTTGTGTTCACCACGAAATCCGGAATCGGTTTGTGGGAGCAGCCGTTATTACAGGCGGAAATATGGAAAATGAATCAGCCGCAATCGAGACGGGCACTGAATAATCTCTGGATTATGCATATGCAGTACGGCAATCATGAAAGAGCCGAAGAACTTTTTCATGAATTTCGCACAATCTATCCGGAAGATTTTTACCCGATGATCCGGTATATCAACTACCTGGAATGTCATGGCGAACCACGTCCGGATGAGGCGGACTGGCAACAGGTAACAGAGTTTGCAGCGAAAGCCGCAGAATTACATTATTCCGTTGTCACGACATTTGATAATATTCTTTACAGGCAATATCGGGGCAAGTGCAAAATTGAACATCCGGAATATTATCTTTATACGCTTGAAGCATTGATCAACAATCCGGGTTTCAAATCCGTGCGGGCCAATCTGCATGAACTGGCGGCATCCTATGCCGCGCTGGCCGGTGATGGCCCGCGGGCTCTTGTGAATATCAATCGTGCTCTTCGTGAACGTTCAACGATAGCCAACCTGATTTTCAAGGCCAGGATTCTGCATGCACTGGACCGGGCAGACGATGCCCGGAAACTGGTAGAAAGGATTGAGAACAGGCTGGCCTCCAGGCCCGGCAAGGCCCTGCTGTATAAGAAACAGATTGAGGTGCTCGCGGAGGAAATCAACCGTCAAGAGGATGACCCGTCATGAAGCAAAGCGTAACCGCCCTGCTGCCTGCCTATAATGAGGCCACAGGTCTTGAATGCCTGTTGCCGGAACTGGAAAAGACCGGTCTCTTTTCCGAAATCATCGTCATCAATGACGCCTCGGAAGACAGTACCGCGGCAGTTTGTGAAAAACACGGCGTCACCGTGATTACCCATCCCTACAGAATGGGTAATGGCGCCTGTATCAAAACCGGTGCCCGGCATGCCGGAGGCGACATACTGCTGATGATGGATGCCGATTGTCAGCATCCGGTGAGCATGGTCAAACAGTTGCTGGAGACCGTGGAGCAGGGCGCGGATATGGCGGTCGGCGCCCGGGTCACGAATACCCACGCCACCCGCTCACGCAAACACGCCAACGGCGTATTCAACTGGTTTGCCAGCTGGGTCACCGGTCATCCGATTATGGATTTGACCTCGGGATTCAGGGCTGTGCGGCGGTCGAAATTTCTTGAATTCCTGCGCATACTCCCCAACGGTTTTTCCTATCCCACGACCATCACCATGGCGTTCTTCCGCTCCGGTTACTCGGTGCAATATGTACCGTTCGAGGCGGAGGAAGCCCGATCGGAAAGTCATATTCACCCACTGACCGACGGCGTGCGTTTTCTGTTGATCATTTTCAAGGTGGGTACGCTTTATACACCGCTGAAACTGTTTTTTCCCATCAGCCTGTTTTTCTTCACCACCGGTCTTGTTTACTACATGTATACCTTTATGACCGAGGGGCGGTTCACCAACATGGGCGCCCTGCTGTTCATTACCTCCGTGCTGGTGTTTCTGATTGGCATTATTTCCGAGCAGTTGACGCAGTTGCTTTATTTGTATAACAGCAAGAATAAAGACTGACTGTACGGCACGTGCCTGAACTTCCCCGAGTCCTTGAACTGACATCGACATTCCCGCGCTGGGAGAACGATACCGAGCCTTCCTTTGTCTACGAATTATCCCGGCGACTGGTCAGGGCGGGATTTACTGTCAGTGTGCTGGCGCCGCATTTCACCGGCGCCGCCCGGCATGAACAGTGGTCGGGCATGGAGATCCACCGGTTCAGGTATTTTATCGAGTCGCGGCAATCGCTCGTTAACGAGGGCGGCACGCTGTCCAATCTCAGGCGTAATAAACTGAATTATCTCCTGCTCATACCGTATTGTTGCAGCCAGTTGATCAGTTTGTACCGGGTGGTCAGGAAACAACGCATACAATGCATCCATGCGCACTGGCTGATCCCGCAGGGACTGATCGCGGTGATCGTCGCCAGGTACCTGTTCCGCGGCAGGGTCAGTGTATTATGTACATCGCATGGAAGTGACCTGCTTGGATTGAATAACCGGCTGTTCAACTTCCTCAAACGCCGGGTGATTGAAAACAGCAATCATACCACCGTGGTCAGCCGCTACATGTACGAGCATTGTGTCAGCCTGGGTATTAATACAGATAATTTGTCGGTGCAGTCCATGGGTGTGGATTTGCAACATGTTTTTATCCCGGATATGAACGCCGTTCAGGATATTGATATTCTGTTCGTAGGCCGTCTGGTCGAAGGAAAAGGTGTAGAAATATTACTGGATGCCGTGCATCAACTTGTCGGAACGAATTCCAGACTGCGTATTGTTATAGCCGGAGACGGGCCACTAATGGAGCCACTGACAAAGCAGGTAAAAAAGCTTTCACTCAAGCATCATATTCGCTTTGCCGGGCCGGTGCAGCAGGGGCAGTTGCCGCGATTGTATCAATCCGCGCGCATTGTGGTCGTGCCTTCCGTTGTTCCGGAAGGCCTCGGCCTGGTCCTGATCGAGGCGCTCGGCTGCGGCCGGCCGGTGGTGGCTTCGGCACTGGGCGCCATACGCAGTGTGATCCGTGACGGCGACAACGGTTTACTGGCGCGGCCCGGCGATGCCCGTGATCTGGCGGAGAAAATCCGGAACTTGCTGGATGACGAGGATCTTTACCATACGATGGCGTCACGCAGCCGGGCTTCGGTGCTGGAAACATACGACTGGCAGCCGGTGACGGCGCGTTATGCGCAACTGATCCGCTCGATGGCCCGGCCTGAATCCTGAAAATCGAGTGTGAACAGCGGCTTGGGTCAGTCATAGCCTGACTCATGCCTGGGATAAGCACTTTCATAATGCTGAACCGTTCACATTTTTACTCATTATTACCTTGATATATCAGTAGTTTATTCTATTATGTTCTGAAATACAGAACGTAATAGAATGACGATTCTCGCAAGCCTCATTACCTCCAAAATGCGCATCAACATCCTGATGCGCCTGTTCCTGAACGCCAGCCAGGAAGTCTACCTGCGTGAACTGGCCAGCGAATTCGATGCCTCGCCCAGCCAGGTCAAGGAAGAACTGGAGAATCTTTCGGCCGCGGGTCTGCTGGGCAGCCGCAAGTCAGGGCGCATGGTCAAGTTCAAGGCCAACACCGAGCATCCCCTGTTTCCTGAATTGCAGTCCATGGTCAGCAAGTCGCTGGGCATGGACCGGATCCTGGACAGCATCATTATCCGGCTGGGGAATCTGAAGCAGGCCATCCTCATTGATGATTATGCCCAGGGCCGCGATACCGGGATCATCGACCTGGTGCTGGTGGGTGACATCGATCGCGCGAATCTCGATGACCTGGTGGGAAAAACCGAGAAGTACCTGAAGCGGAAAATCCGCACCCTGGTGGTGACCGAGAAGGAATTCAAAAACCTGAAAAAATCGTTGCAGTCGCGACCACAACTGGTGATCTGGTCGGAGCCGGGCGCGATCGCATGAATACCGAAGTCATCTACAGTCCGGATTACCACCGGCGCAAGGGAATTGCTGTCTGGATCGACATGTTCCGGCAATTGTATGAATACAGGTATTTACTGAAACGACTGGCGATCAAGAACATAACCGTGCGCTACAAAAAATCCTGGCTGAGTTATCTCTGGGTTGTAGCCACGCCACTGCTAACGGCGCTGATTTTTGCCTTTATCGCATCACGGCGTATCGTTCAATTCAATAATCCCGCCTATGCGTACGTGGTATTTGCGTTACTGAACATCACGCTGTGGCAACTTTTTGCCAATACTGTCAAAGCGGCAACCGTCAGTCTCAGTTCGGCACAGAGCCTGGTGACCCGGGTCAACATGCCGCGCGAGATACTGCTGCTGGCTTCGTGCAGTGAACCGCTGGTGCAATTTATGATCCGCCTGCTGCCGGTACTCGCGGTGTTCATCGTTTACGAGGTGCCGATACTGCCGGGATTGCCGGCAGCACTGATGTTCGTAATTCCGCTGATGCTCATGGCGCTGGGCCTTGGTTTTATACTCAGCGTCATCAATCTCGTCACTACCGATATCAATAATCTCGTTTCCCTGTTGCTGCTCGTCGGAATGTTCCTGACCCCGGTGCTGTACGCCGAGCCCACGGGCTATCCATTCGTATTGCTTAACTTTATCAATCCGGTCAGCCCGGTATTGATCTCCGTTCATGATCTGATCGCTTTTGGCGCCTTGCAGAAATCCGGTCTGGCAGTGTTTTGCTGGTTGCAGGCCACGCTGGTCTTTCTCATCGGGTTCCGCTTTTTCAACCTGGCCCTGCCGCGGGTCGTGGAGCGTGCCTGATGGCATCCGGTCACACTCGTTATCTGATTCTCGGCGGTGGCCCGTGCGGTATTGGTGCCGCGTTACGGCTGCTGGAACTTGGCATCGATGATTTCCTGCTGGTTGAAAAAAATGATTACCTCGGTGGTCTGGCGACCTCGTTCGTGGATGAGCGGGGATTTACCTGGGATCTGGGCGGTCATGTGCAGTTTTCGCACTATGAAAAATTCGATCAATACATGGATCTGGCATTCGACAGTGATGGCTGGCTGGAACATGAAAGGCAAAGCTGGATTTACCAGTACGGGCGCTATATTCCCTATCCACTGCAACTGAACCTGCATCACTTGCCCGATGATAAAAAGTGGGCCTGCGTCTCGGGACTCCTGCATGCCGCACGCAACAACAATGGCCGTGAACCCGGGAATTTCAGGGAATGGATCCAGGCGACGTTCGGCAAGGGACTGGCCGATGAATTCATGCTGCCCTATAACTTCAAGGTCTGGGCGCATCCGCCCGAATCCATGAGCTATGAGTGGATCGGCGAACGGGTGGCGGTGCCGGACCTGGACAAGGTGTTAAAAAGCATCTGCCTGAACGAGGACGCTCTCTCCTGGGGACCCAATAATACATTCCGCTTTCCCAGGCGCGGCGGTACCGGCGCAATCTGGAAATCCCTGGGCGCACGCATACCCGCTGCCTGCCTGCTGATAAACAGCGAAATACGCTCACTGGATGTGCAAAAGCGGCGGGTTACGGTGGCTGGCCATGGTTCACTGGAATACGACGCGCTTGTCAATACCATGCCGGTGGATCGCCTGTGTCACCTGTCCGGCCTGGCGCAGCTGCAGGAACCGGCTGCGGAATTTGCCTATTCTTCCACGCACGTTATCGGTATTGGACTTCAGGGACAGCCGCCCGCGATATTGCGGGACAAGTGCTGGATTTATTTCCCGGAAAACAACTCGCCCTATTACCGGGTTACGGTATTCAGTAATTACAGCCCCGCGAATACGCCACGGCCGGGCGAGACCTGGTCATTAATGGCGGAAGTCTCGGAAAGTACACACAAACCCGTCAATGCAGGCGACATAGTCGAGTTGACACTCGCCGCCCTGCGCAGTGACGGATTGATCGGTGAAACGGACCGGATCCTGAGTCGCTGGCATATGCGTCTTGAACACGGTTACCCGACGCCTTTCCGGGGACGGGATGCGCGCCTTGACAGTATTCATGAATATCTCGAGGGCCGGTCAATCTATTCACGCGGCCGTTTCGGCGGCTGGAAATACGAAGTCAGTAACCAGGATCACGCGTTCATGCAGGGCATGGAGATCATCGAGCGGCTGGTGCATGAATATCCGGAACTGACCTATTCCAGGCCGGCGCTGGTCAATGCGCGCAAGAATCCGTTTCCCTACCCGGAGTGGTTATCATGACAACGGCAGACGAGGCCATGATCACGGTGGATCGCCTGGGCAAGAAATTCTGCAAGGATCTCAAACGCTCCATGTTCTACGGACTTCAGGATATCGGTAGCGACCTGCTGGACCGGACCGGGCAGCGATCGGCCCTGAGGAAAGAGGAATTCTGGGCCTTGCAGGATATCCGTTTCGCCGTCAGGCCCGGTGAATGCGTCGGTATCATCGGCGCCAACGGCTCCGGTAAAAGCACCCTGTTAAAACTCATCAGCGGTATTTTCATTCCCGATACCGGTGAGATCCGTGTGCGCGGACGGGTGGGTTCCCTGATCGAGGTGGGTACGGGATTTCATCCACTGCTGAGCGGACGCGAAAACATCTATCTAAAGGCCGCCATTCTGGGTTTGCCGGAAGCGGAAATAGACCGTCGTTTTCAGGCCATTGTCGACTTCGCAGGCATCGGTGAATTCCTGGATATGCCGGTCAGGCATTATTCCTCGGGCATGTATTGCCGGCTGGGATTTTCGGTCTCTGTTTTCTGTGACATCGATATCCTGATCGTGGATGAAGCCCTGGCCGTGGGCGATGCCAGCTTCCGTATGAAGTGCCTGAACAGGATTAATGAACTGAAACAGGCCGGAAAGACTATCCTGTTTGTTTCCCACGCGGAACTCAGCGTCAAGCACGTGGCGGATCGCTGTATTCTGCTCGACCATGGCCGGGTCGCCTGCGACGGTCATCCCAACGAGGCCTACAACGCCTATAATGAAATCATCAGTGCAGCACAGGGCAGTGACTTCGGCGACTGTACTTTGCAGCCACACACCGTCCTGTCACGGTCTGTCGATATCGGGGCATTGAGCGTAAGCGGATACGACAGCAACCGGGCCAGAACCGGAGAGGCGCTCGATATCATTCTTGATTACAGTGCCGGGGAGACATTCGATCATGTTTACCTGAACCTGCGACTGTGGGATCTGCAGGGAACGCTGGTATCGGTGATCGATTCGCGTCGCAGTGGCTTTTACTTCGATATCAATCACCGTGCCGGACAGGTGGCCATTCGTATTCCACAACTGAATCTGCTGCCGGGCCAGTACAACATTGCCGGCGGCCTGCTCCGGAACGGCGAATTCCTGAACTGGACACGGGCTTTGTGCCGCTTCAGCGTCGAGGATGACCCGGATTATCTCAGTGCCGGATATCTGCTGCTGCCGGCTGATTACCGTCATCAAACCCGGCAGGCGGCGGCGGTATGAACAACATATTGTTTATCACCCTGGATTCCCTGCGCTGGGATGTTTTTCTCAGGGCCGATGCGCCGAACCTGAAAGCGCTTGGCGAGTGGAAGCGGGCCTGGACACAGGGCACCTTTACGCTGCCCGCGCATATGGCCTTTTTCGTCGGTAAACTGCCGCAGACACTCGATGATACGGATTTTTATGATCATACAGCAAAGCGCAGGGACCGCGAGCACAGGGAAACCTTCAATCGTGAACTCTGGCGTCTCAACAATCCTGAACGGGCAATCAATCACCGTGCGAAAACCCTGCTTGAAGGCAGCAATATCATCGATGGCTTCAGAAAACTCGGCTACCGCGCCTATGGTACGGGAGCGGTTAACTGGTTCAATCCTGCGCTACCCGCGGGCCGGTTGATGACCGGATGGTTTAACGATTTCAGGTTTTTTGATGACACCGGCTTCTCACCCCTGAATTCCGCGCCGGCGCAGATTGAATGGATTATGAATACCGTGGACAGGCACGAAAAATCATTGCTGACGCGCAACAGGCCGTTTTTCAGTTTTATCAACTTCGGTGAAACCCATCATCGTTATACCTATCGCGGTTGTGACTGGATGAACGACAGAGAACCTTATGGTGACCATGATGCCTGCATGTATCGGCAGATGAAATGTCTCGAATACCTGGATGGACTACTGCCGGAACTGCTCGACAGATCCCGTGCCTGTGATCTGGTAGTGTGCAGCGATCACGGCGATGCCATGGGCGAGGACGGCCTCTGGGGACACGGTTTTTTTCATGAAAAGGTTATGGAAGTTCCGTTTTTAATCAGACAATGTTGAGTATCAATCGCCTGACATCATGAATACATCCGCAAATAATCCACTGGTTTCCGTTTTACTGGCCGTGCACAACGGTGAGCGGCATATCGCCCGCGCGGTGCAAAGCATACTCGGACAGACCTTTACCGATCTCGAACTGATCATCATCGACGATTGTTCCACGGACAACACAGCAGCTATTCTCCACTCGTTCGCTGATGAGCGGATCCGTGTCATCAGCAATACAACCAATCTCGGTCTGGCCTCGAGCCTGAATCATGGCTGGAAAGCCGCGCGCGGCCGCTATATCGCCCGCATGGATGCCGATGATATTTCCCTGCCCAAACGCCTCCGCTACCAGGTCGATTACCTGGAACAGCATCCGGAGGTCACTATTTGCGGCACCTGGGTCAAGACCGTGGGCTTCAGTGGCGGCGAGGTCTGGCAATTCCCGCTGGAACATGAACATATCAAGGCGCATTTTCTCTTTCATAACGCGATTTCGCATCCTTCGGTTCTGATCCGGCGCGATGACCTGGATGCAGAAGACATGATTTACGAGGACGGCCGCCAGCGCGTCGAGGATTACGAACTCTGGGTCCGCCTGTCGCGCAAATACAAAATTCATAATATCGGCAAGGTGTTGCTGTTATACCGTGTCTACGATACAGCCACGCTGCAAAAACACAGGGCCGTGGTGTCGGCGGGCAATCTCATCCGCAAGGCGTTGCTCGAGGAACTCGGTATCGAGATGAATGACGATATCATGCAACTGCACGAGCAGATGGTGTTCAGGACCTTCAACCCTACAGAAGAATGTATCGAAAAGACCGAAGCCTGGCTGCAACTGATACTGGAGAAAAACCGTGAAAAAGGCATTTATGACCGGGAATACCTGGAATATGAAACCCGGCGTCACTGGTACCGGACCTGCAAATTCTCGACCAATCTCGGGCTGTTTGCCTGGAAGTTCTTCTGGTCCAGCAATCTCAGTCAGGGTATCGACCTGTATAGAACTCATATGCTCGGATTCTATCTCCGCTGCCTGCTACGTATGCACCCGAAAAAATGGATATTTGCGCCACGTAAACTGTTACGCAGTGCCGTCTACCGGATATGCAAGGCACTGGATCTTTACTATGTTTGAATGCGTTGTTGAATTCATGAATTCCCGGAGGACAGGATTATGAAAGTTATGGTACTTGGTGGTGACGGTTTCTGCGGCTGGCCGACGTCACTGCATCTGTCAAATCGCGGTCATGACATCGTTATTGTTGACAACCTCTCCAGGCGCAACATCGATAACGAACTGGAGGCCTATTCGTTGACGCCTATTGAGCCGATGGGCGTGCGTATCAATACCTGGGAGCAACTCAGCGGCAAGCGTATACGCTTTCACAGGATTGATATCGCCGGCGAATACGACAAGCTGAAGACGCTAATCCTCGAGGAAAAACCGGACGCCATCGTGCATTTTGCCGAACAGCGTGCGGCACCTTACTCGATGAAGTCCGAGTATCATAAATGTTATACCGTCAACAACAATCTGAACGCGACCCATAACGTGCTCTGCGCCATTGTCGCAACGGGCCTGCCCGTCCACCTGGTACATCTTGGCACCATGGGAGTCTACGGATACGGTTCACCGGATACGAAAATACCCGAGGGTTACCTCAATGTTCGCATCCGGAAGGAAGATGCCGGTGAAGTGGAGAAGGAGATTCTCTATCCGGCCGATCCCGGCAGCATCTATCACATGACCAAGACCCAGGACCAGCTGTTCTTCTATTACTACAACAAGAACGACGGCGTACGCATCACCGATTTGCACCAGGGCATCGTCTGGGGCACGAATATCGAGGAAACGCTGCAGGACGAGCGGTTGATCAACCGCTTTGACTATGACGGTGATTACGGTACCGTGCTGAACCGCTTCCTGATGCAATCCTCGATCAATCATCCGCTGACCGTGCATGGATCCGGCGGCCAGACCCGGGCCTTTATTCATATACAGGATACCGTGCGTTGTATTGAAATCGCCCTGGATAATCCCCCCGAGCGGAATGAACGCGTCAAGATCTTCAACCAGATGACCGAGACGCACCGCGTTCGCGACCTGGCGCAACTGGTCTCGGAGATGACCGGCACCGAGGTGCTGTATATGAATAACCCACGCAAGGAAAACGAGGAGAATGACCTCAATGTCGATAACAAGTGTTTTCTTGACCTGGGCCTGAATCCGACCACCCTGGCGCAGGGATTGTTGATGGAGGTCAGGGATGTCGCGGAAAAATACGCCCATCGATGCGATCGTGAAAAGATTATCTGCAAATCATACTGGACCCGTGAAAAAGGTCTGGAAACACAAAACTGATCATGGCCGAGGTGGAAAACGGGTGAGTAATATACTGATTACGGGTGGCTGTGGATTTGTCGGCGTCAATCTTGTCCATTATCTGCAGACGAAGCATGCGGATACAGCGGTCACGGTGCTGGACAACCTCAGTCTCGGTAAAAAAGAACACATCGATGAATTCGACCTGGAATTTGTCGAGGGTGATATCCGCGATATGGACCTGGTCAACCGGGTCTGCGCCGGCAAGGATGCCATCGTGCATCTGGCCGCCGACACACGGGTCATGGATTCCATCGACAATCCCGATTTCAATTTTGATGTCAATGTTGTCGGTACCTACAATCTGCTGAAAGCCGCCCGTAGCAATTCGGTCGGGCATTTCGTCCTGGCTTCCACCGGCGGCGCCATCATCGGCGCTGCCGAACCACCGGTACACGAAGGCATGGTGCCGCATCCCATGTCGCCCTATGGCGCCGGCAAACTGATGGCCGAAGGTTATCTGTCCGCCTTTTCCGCCTCCTACGGCATGCATTCCGTGGCCCTGCGTTTTTCCAATGTGTACGGCCGGCGTTCCTGGCACAAGGGCAGCGTGGTCGCATTGATCTTCAAAACCCTGCTCAGGGGAGATCCGTTCACGGTCTATGGCGACGGCACCCAGACGCGTGATTATATTTATGCCGGCGATCTGTGTGAGGCCATCGTCAGGTCAACTCGCCTGCAATCCCGTGGTGAGGTATTTCAACTGGGCACGGGTATGCCGACGACACTGAATTCCCTGCTCGACCTGTGTCAGCGGATCTCGGGGCGGACCATGGAAATCCGTTATGAAGATTTTCGCCGTGGTGAAATCCGGGATACCTGGAGCGATATCAGCAAGGCCCGGCAAGGACTTGGTTTCGATCCGGCGACCACACTGGAGGCCGGTCTGCAGCGGACCTGGGACTGGTTCCGGCAAACGGCGCCGGCATAATGGCTTTCTTAATGAGTGCAGTCTTATACGATTATCCGGTATGAACAACAATCAACAGAAAATTGCGGCTGTCATTGTTACCTGTAACCGCAAACAGTTACTGAATGCATGCCTTGATGCCCTGTTGCAACAAACCCGCCTGCCGGAGCGTATCTATATTATCGACAATGCATCCACCGACGGCACGGGCACGATGTTGCGTGATCGTGGTATACACGGGAACGACCGGACTGTTTACGTGCGACTCCGGCAGAACACCGGCGGCGCCGGCGGTTTTCATGAAGGCATGCGCAGGGCAGTGCAGGATCGTATGGACTGGCTGTGGATGATGGATGATGACGCCTGCCCGGATTCGCGGGCGCTGGAGTCGCTGCTGTCGGTTACGCCGGACAGGCAGACAATATACGGATCGGTCGCGGTTGATCGTGATCAAGACAACGAGGAACTCTGCTGGCCCGCCGTTCGTCCCGGACTGGAAAACGCGTTCAGCAGGCAGGAATTACAGCCGTTGCAGCCGGTTCACAATATTCCGTTCCTGGGATTTTTCATTCACCGGGACCTGGTAGAGGCCATCGGCCTGCCGGAAAAAGGCTACTTCATCCTCGGCGACGACATGGAATACACCGAGCGTGCGCGTGCTCATGGCGCCGGGTTGTACCTGGTCAGGGACAGTGTCATTCACCATCCCATGCCCAGGCGTCATGTTTTTACACTGCTGGGCCGGCGTTTCTATAACCTGGTGCTGCCGCCCTGGAAAAAATACTACGATGTGCGCAACCGCATCTTTATCGGGAAGAAATACTACGGTGTGCGCTGCTGGACACAAACCCTGCCCGGTTTGATTGTGCGCATGATTGACTCGATCCTGCACGAACCCGACCGGTGGCGAATGTTCCATGCCTACACGCACGGTATCTTCGATGGCCTCACCAACAGGTGTGGCAAACGTGTCCTGCCCGGATAACGATGCGCGATGCGTCTGCTCTTTCTCTGCAAGCGGGATTATATGCGCAAGGATGTCATCGCCGATCGCTATGGCCGGCTCTATGAATTACCCGCGCATCTTTCCCGTCATCACCAGGTCCGGGTAATCGCCACCCGTTATCGTCCCACCCTGGCCACACGGCGCCGGCAATCAATTGACGATACGTCCACCAACCCGGCCTGGTATTCACCGCAACTGCACTGGCTGTTGCTGCCGGCCCTGGTGGACTACTGGAGGTTGATACGCCGGGTATTCCGCGAACAGCCACCGGATGTTGTCATTGGTGGATCGGATGCCTTGCATGTCATCCTGACATCACTTGTCGTGCGCATCTACCGGGTGCCGGTGATCCTGGATCTGTACGATAATTTCGAAGCCTTCGGTCTGAGCAGGATACCGGGCGTGAAAATACTGTACCGGCGCGCCCTGGCCAGGGCCGATGCGGTTACCTGTGTCAGCCGCAGCTTGCAGGACTACATTGGCAAAAGCTGCCGCGGGCACAAGCCTGTAGTAACCATTGAAAGCACGATCAACCCGGATGATTTTTATCCCATGGACAAACACACGGCCCGGCGCGCCCTGGGACTGGATATCCACGCGACGTACATCGGTACCGCCGGCGCCCTTTTTGCGAACCGTGGCATCGGCACCGTGTATGCCGCGTTTCTCCGGCTGCTGAAGGCGCGTCCCGATGTAAAACTGTTGTTGGCCGGCGCCCTTGATCCCGGCTTGCCGCCTCCGGATCACGATAATGTCATCTATCTGGGTGATCGGCCTCATGCCGACATGAAAGATTTTTACAATGCCCTCGATATAGCGTTTAACTATATGAACGATGACGATTTCGGCCGCTATTCTTTCCCGCAGAAAGCCTATGAAATGCTGGCTTGCCGGATACCGGTGCTGAGTGCCCGTGTGGGAGTGTTTGCCGATCTTCTAGCACAGGATCGGTTTCTCTACTCGCCAGGGGATGACAATGAATTGCAAGAGAAGATCCTGGCGCTGCTGGCCGACCCGGTGGTACCGGTGCTGCGGATCCCTTCCTGGGCCGAACAGGCGGAGCGGATGAATGCAGTCATTAACGGGCTGTTTGCGCCGGGTATTGAATCCGCATAACGTATCCTGATACCAGTCTGTAGTGGTATCTGGAAAAGTTATACAGGTCTGCTGCCAGGATCCGTAAACATCAAGTGGGCGGCGCCGGCAGGTTAGTCTCGATCCAGTCCTCGGTCTGTTGCGTTATTTCCCTGGCTTTCTTGTTGCGTGTTTCAATAGCTGGCCCGATTTTCATGGTGATTTTACCGGGATACTTGATCAGGCTGTTACGCGGCCACAGGTAGCCCGAGTTATGCGTTACCGGGACGATGGGGTAACCGGTTTTTTCCGCCAGTAGTCCGCCGCCGGGCTGGTAATTGCCTTTCTCGCCGGCGCGCACCCGGGTGCCTTCCGGAAAGATAACGACCCAGAGTCCATCCTCCAGCCGCTGCCGGCCCTGTTCGACGATTTGCCTGAAGGCCCTGACATTGGAACCGCGATCGATGGCGATGGGCTGCATGCTGGCCAGTCCCCAGCCGTAGATCGGGATCCAGAGCAGTTCGCGCTTGAGTACCCAGACCTGCGACGGGAAGACCAGTTGCAGGGCCAGCGTTTCCCAGGCCGACTGGTGCTTGCACATGATGATGGCCGGGCCGTCAATGAGGTTTTCCCGGCCCTGGATCTCGTGCGTGATACCACAGCACACGTTCAGCCACCACAGGTTGAAAACCGTCCATTGCTTCATGATGCGAAAGCGCAGATCCAGCGGCAGGGGATACATCAGCAATCCCAGCGGGGTAAAAACGAGAGTTGCAAGTGACAGGCCGGTGTAAAAAAACAGGGAGCGAAGCAGCAGCATGTTATTCGATCAGTTTTCTCACCGCATCGGCCAGGTCTTCACAAACGGTCACATCATCGAGTGCGGTGTGTTGTTCCATACATTTTTGTCCGTAACCGGTTTTCACCAGTAAGGGTCTGGCGCCGACACGCCGCGCCACTTCCACGTCGCTGTACTTGTCGCCGATATAGGGTACGCCATCAAGCGGAATATTCATGCGATAGGCGATCTGGTCAAACAGTCCCGGGGCGGGTTTCCTGCAATAACAGTTGTCGTCAGGGGTGTGCGGGCAGAAAAAAATGGCCTCGATCTCCCCGCCATGGTTCCGGGTTTCGGTCAACATCTTCATGTGGATGAGGTTCAGATCATCGATGCTGAGCAGGCCGTGACCGAGTCCCGCCTGGTTACTGACCACGACCACACTGAAACCGCTGTGCGTCAGTGTCGATATGGCTTCGAGACTGCCGTCGATGGCCAGCCATTCCTCGGCTGATTTTATGTATTCGTCCGAGTCATGATTGATGACCCCGTCCCTGTCGAGGATGACCAGCTTCATTTGTTGATCGATAGCCTGGATATATCGGCAATGGCAAGAAACATGTCGCTGACGCTTTTCAGCAGGGCGATGCGGTTTTGCTGAATTGCGGGATCCTCGTGCATGACCAGGACATGATCAAAGAAATCATCGATGCAGGGCTGCAGTCCGGAAAGCAGTTGCAGCGCGCTGTTGTACTCCGCTGCCTGTGTCAGCGCGGCGACTTCCCTGCGGATTCTCGTCATCTCGCTGAACAGGGTCTGTTCCCGTGGATCTTCTAACAGTGATTCGTTGATAGCGGATCCTGTATCAGCGGCTGATTGTTTGAGGATATTCCTGATGCGTTTGTTCGCCGCGGCCAGGTGCTCCGCCGCGGCCAGGCAGTTGAATTCCGTCACCGCGCGAATGCGGCGGTCGAAATCCAGCGGCCGCGACGGGCGTCTGGCGAATACCGCATCAAAGACGTGCCCGGCGGTACCCTGGTCCAGATAATACTTGTGCAAACGATCCATCATGTAATCAAAGGTAGTGTCCGTGGTTTGTTGTATATCGAACGCATGGGTGTAAAGCGTGGCCGCCTGCTTCAGGCAATCCATCAGATCGAGATCCAGTTGTTTTTCAATGAGGATGCGCAATACGCCCAGTGCCGCCCGCCTGAGTCCGAACGGATCCTTGTCGCCGGTCGGTGACTGGCCGATGCTGAATATGCCGACCAGGGTGTCGAGCTTGTCGGCCAGCGCCACGACCCTGCCGGCATCGCTTTCGGGCAGGGCATCGCCCGCATACCGGGGCAGGTAGTGTTCCTCGATGGCGACGGCGATCAGGTCCGGTTCCTTCCCGCCGCGGGCGTAGTATTTACCCATGGTCCCCTGCAATTCGGGAAACTCGCCGACCATGTCGGTGACCAGATCGCATTTGCACAGACTGCCGGCGCGGGCGGCGGCATCGATATCCAGACCCAGTTTTTCAGCCAGGTGTGCCGCCAGCGCGCTGATGCGGCGGGATTTGGCGGCCATGCTGCCGAGCTGTTCCTGGTAGAGCACCGCTTCCAGGCGCATGCCGTGATCATCCAGTGATTTGGACAGATCTCTTTGCCAGAAAAACGCGGCATCGCTGAGCCGTGGATGCAGGACCTTTTCGTTACCGTGGATCACGGTCGCGGGTTCACGGCTCTCGAGGTTGGATATGGCAATGAATCCGGGCAGCAGGTTGCCGTCGTGATCCTCCACGGCGAAGGCTTTCTGGTGTTTTTCCATGGTGGCGATGAGCACTTCCCGGGGCAGTTCCAGGAAGCTTGTATCGAAAGAGGCGGCCAGCGCTACCGGCCATTCCACCAGCCCGGTGATCTCATCGAGCAGGCGCGGGTTATTGCAGATGACGCCGTTTATCGTTGCCGCCTGCTGTTCGGCCTGGCGGAGAATTTCATTTCTGCGTTCGGCAAAATCCACTATTACCTTGCCGGAGTCGCGCATGATACCGGCATAACGCGCGGCCGTATCGATAACGATAGCCTGCCCGGCATGGAAACGGTGGCCATGACTCACATTCCCGGATCGGATATTCATGATTTCGAGTTCAACGGTCGCGTTACCATAGACGGCCGCCAGCCAGTGAACGGGCCGGACAAATTCAAAATCATGATCGCTCCAGCGCATGCGTTTGCGGATGGGCAGGCCGGCGAGGGCATCGGTAATGACGCTCTCCAGTAACTCCGTGGTCTTCCGGCCGCGGATGAGTTGCGTATAGCCCAGCCATTGACCCTTGCCGTTATCGATGGTCTGCAGATCTTCCACCGTAACGCCGCAGGAGCCGGCAAACCCAAGCGCCGCTTTGGTCGGCTGACCGCCGGCATCGAAGGCCTTGTCCAGCGCCGGTCCGCGGCGGACTTCCTCGCGGTCGGCCTGCACGGCGTCCAGGTCCCGGACCAGTACGGCCAGCCGTCGCGGCGTGGCGAAATCTTCCGCCGCGCTGAAAGCCAGTCCCTGCTTTTCGAACCCGGCACAGAGGTTGTCGCGAAATGCCAGCGACAATTCCGGCAGGCCCTCCGCGGGCATTTCTTCGGTGCCCAGTTCAATCAGTAAATCGCGTGTTTCGCCCATAGCGTGGTGTTGTACGATCCCGGCCGTTCGTTTCAGTTGCTTTTCAACAGTGGAAAACCCAGGGATTCGCGCCTTGAGTAATAGGATTCCGCCACTTTTCGTGACAGCGTGCGTATACGCAGGATGTAGCGTTGCCGCTCAGTCACCGATATGGCGTGACGGGCGTCGAGAAGGTTGAACGTGTGCGAGGCTTTTAACACCTGTTCATAGGCGGCCAGGGGCAGGTCGGCTGCACACAGCTCACCGGCCTGACGTTCACAGTGATCAAACCAGGCAAACAGGGAATCGACATCGGCGTGATCGAAATTGTAGGCCGACATTTCATACTCGTTCTGCCGATAGATGTCACCGTAGCTGACATCACCGCTGGCAGTCCGGGTCCAGAGCAGATCATAGACGCTGTTTTTATCCTGCAGGTACATGGCGATGCGTTCCAGTCCATAGGTGATCTCGCCGGAGACCGGTTTGCAGGCCAGCCCGCCCACCTGCTGGAAATAGGTGAACTGGCTGATTTCCATGCCGTCGATCCAGACTTCCCAGCCCAGGCCCCAGGCCCCGAGTGTGGGCGATTCCCAGTTGTCTTCGACAAAACGGATATCGTGTATCTGCGTGTCGATACCGATGGCCGCCAGGGAGCCCAGGTAGTGTTCCTGTATATCTTCCGGTGACGGTTTCAGCAGCACCTGGAACTGGAAATAGCGTTGCAGGCGGTTCGGATTTTCACCATAGCGGCCGTCGGTGGGACGCCGTGAGGGTTGCACGTAGGCCACTCGCCAGGGTTCGGGACCGATGGATCGTAAAAACGTGGCCGGATGAAAGGTGCCCGCACCCACTTCCATATCGTACGGCTGTTCGATGACACAACCTCTTTGCAGCCAGTAGTTTTGCAGCGCCAGTATCAGTTCCTGAAACGTTTCAAGCCTGGTCTTGGTGGTCTGGTTCAATGAAACGGGCTCCGGCGCGAGGATGGAATCGGGGCAAAGTATAACTTGAGATGTGCGCGAAGTGTACGCGCCTGACCGTGGCAGCCCATGCGCCGGTATTCAGCAAGCACTGTTACAACACGTTCGGCCATGTGCATAGCGGTGTTTACTGATTGCGCACCAGGTCATCCATGGTCCTGGTCAGATCCCTGAATTTGAAATCCTGGATCAGATATACCCAGTCGGCGTGCCGCCGGTTCAGCTCGCCGGTATTCAGCGCTGTTGCCTCACTGTCGCTTTCAGAGGCCGGCGCGGCCGCAACGGTTTTTTCAAACCTGAAGTTGGCGAAGGGTTGCCCGTCCAGTGCAGCGAGTTTCATTGTCACGACCAGGCCGTCAAAGGTGCTGACCCGTGTCGTCACCGTATCGCCGGGCCAGTTCACGGTATTCAGCGCCCGCACATCCATGGCAACCATGTCCTCCAGCAATGCGCCCATGCGGTTGATGATCACCAGCGACTGGGCTTTTTTACCTTCCGGTATGTTCTGCAATTGAAAGTCCGCCTGTCCCGGATCGGAACGCTGTAACAGCACGGGTTCGCTGTCAGCATGTTCAATACGCACTTCGCTGACCCTGTCCGATGCAATACTGAAAAGGCCGGTCTCAAACCAGTCGCGGGGATCGGCGCTGACATCGGGCTGTCCCTGCAACAGTAACGAGGTTTCAGTATCCGGAATACGGCCGTAAAATCCGGGGAAAGGGTTGGCCGCATTGCCGGTTTTTTCACGGCCGATGATCAATGCCGCGACTTCATCGCCCGCACTGTTATAGAGCCGGGTCACAATGGCGCGTGAGCCCTTCGTGTCCGGGTTCTCTACCGACAGGCGTGGATACAGGTGCGGTCGCCGGGTTTTCTCGCCCAGCACCCTGAAGTTGGCAAAGCCGATGATCAGCGCCCGGACCTTGTCAAAGTCGGCCGGGTAATTATCGTTGCCGGCCAGCACCCAGCCTTCACCCTGTCTGGCCAGTTTTACTTCGCTGTCGTAGCCCGTGAGTTCAATGCCGGCAATGTCATTGATCGCGGCCTCGAGCCGTGGAAACAACAGTTCCTTTTCGCGCGTAGTCTGCGGCGCCCGGACCGTAGACAGCAGGGCGGCGGTCATAACGACGATAACCGTGACAACCAGAAGGGTGATGAATCTCTGTTTCTTCATGTGCTTGTTATGTTTGCTTTATGACCGGTATCGGCGGATGCGGTGACTTGCGGCATCCGCGACCGGTATGAAACAGTTGCTGCATTGTTCTGTTCATGTGAATTTAATTATTCCGGGTTCGCATCTCTATACGCGGCGCCGCGACCTGAACAGGCTGACCAACAACGCCACCACGATAATGAGCAACGGAATCAACGCAATATTGATAAACCGCAAACGGTTACCCAGTGCCTCGATGTTCTTTTTCAGTTCGTGCTGGACGGAGCGCAATTCCTTGCGCGTTTGCAATCGTACCTGTCTGAATTTTTCAATTTCCTCGTTCTGCTCCCTGGTCAGTACCATGCTGCTTTCACCACCGGCCTGATTTTGCAGGCTCTGGATCTTTTCCTCGGCTTCTTTCAGGCGCGCCATCAGTTTCTGTTCCTGCTCACGGAAGCGCAGTTCGGCTTCACGGCGTATGGCCTCGACTTTTTCAAACGGCCGCGCGTAATCACCGCGGCTTCTCAGGCTGATCAGATCGGTATTGCCGGCGAGATTGTCGAGGGCATTGATGACGAAGTTACCGTTGTCGGCGATGGCCCTGGGAATGTCCATGCCAAAGTAATTCTGTTCCCGGATCCAGAACAGGTCGCGGAGCATATCGGTATCAGCAGCGACGATCATGTTGATGCGGCCGGAACTGGTGAATTCCGGATCCACGGGGGTATCGGTGTCGTTCTTGTCCGCTTTTGGACGGCCCTCCGGAAACGCGCTTTGAACGTCGCCACTGACCCTGGCCACCAGTGTCAGTGGCTGATTGCCGGATTCGAAGTTATCCAGCATCACCCGCGGATCGCGCTGGAAGATGATCAGGTCGCGTTCCATTTGCATGGATTGTTTCGTGGTCCGGATCAGCGGTGTGAAGCTCAGTGATGATTCCGGCAGCAAGTGGAGAATGCCGGCCGTGCCGAGATTGACGGTCTCCAGTTCCGCCGTCGAGAAATCTTCCTGGTTGAGGCTCTCGCGTCCCAGCCGCAGCCACGGCAGGTAGCGTACTTCTTCCTGGCCGCGGGCGCTGCGTGTCTGGACATGCATGGCCGCATTGATATCACCGGCCACCTTTTCCTTGACCATTTCCAGACCCCATCCCGTGAACAGCAACTCGAGGTCGGAATCCAGATCCGGCATGACCATGGGCTGATCCGGATCCGGCCGGGCCTGATCGCCCTCGGCCAGGGGATCGATAAAGATAAAGGCCTTGCCACCGCGCAGCAGGTATTGATCAATCGCATAGAGGACGGGTTCAGCCAGTTGCTTGGGATGCACCACCATGAGCACGTCGATTTCCGGGTCGATTTCCGTGGCCCGGGTGCTGACGGCTTCAATGCTGAAAAATTCTTCCATGTTCCTGATCACGGTCCAGGCTCTGGAATCCGGCTTTCCCTCACCGAACATGGGCAGTGTACTCATGACGCCGATGACGGGTTTTTCGGGGTTGGCCAGGTTATAAATGAGCTTGGAAATTTCGTACTCGAGCGTGGCCTCCTTGCCGGCATCAAAGAGAGGTATGACGCGTTCATCATCGGTGGAATTGATACCGACCAGCCCGAAGTAGGCACGGTCACCGGCCGCGTTCACTGACACACCCCTGAGGCCGTGCGCCACCGCCAGGTCTTCTTCCTCCGAGAACGGTTCCGGATCGATGATGTTCAGAATCAGTTTGCCATCGGCGCGGGTCTCGTACTCTTCCAGCAGGTCACGCACGCGTATTCCGTAATTGAGCATGGACGGAATTCCGGTCAGTTCCTTTTGCGAGAAATAGAAATTCAGCGTTATCGGTTCATCCAGGTTGCCGAGGATGTTGACAGTGCCGTCCGAGAGTGTGAACAGCTTGTTTTCGGTCAGATCCAGCCGCCAGTGGGTGATAGTCGTATTCACCAGCACGATACCGGCCACGAACAGGCAGGTGGCCAGCAGCAGGGAACTCGTATTGGATGTGCGTTTATCCATATTCAAATCAGTAAAGTCCCGTTATCTCCGTACTTAATAGCGTCATTCCCGCGCTTAGTAGCATCATTCCCGTGCTTAGTAGCGTCATTCCAGCACTTAATAGCGTCATTCCCGTGCTTAGTAGCGTCATTCCCGCGAAGGCCTGTCTCTTGATCACATTTATTGTTCATTTTGAGCCAGTTCATAACCTTCCACCAACATATCCAGTTTGAACCAGCCGTCCCACAAT